>Ga0041059_1001648_pt1 | contig 17445 bp, 14 predicted proteins | sample AraColnosormetaG_FD_56232 | JGI IMG/M metagenome (GOLD analysis project Ga0041059, IMG submission 56232) | Arabidopsis roots microbial communities from North Carolina, USA - Col MF nosort | ecosystem: Host-associated > Plants > Roots > Unclassified | place: USA: North Carolina | collected...
AAAAAAAAAAAAAAAAAAAAAAAAAAAAAAAGCCTAGATGTAACCTTTCTTTAGCGGTCATAATATAATGTTTTCGTGGATGTGAATTCTTGACGCCCAAAAATAAGGAATTTTTAATTCATTTATCTAACCTTTTGATAAAATAAAATAAAACTACACGCTTATTTCAGGTTTGATCTGTTGTGAGATTAGTTACAACTTTTTAAAAAGTTAATGGCAAACAAAGTTGTCGTCGATAGTGATGATACCTAGATTACCTTTTAGCTTTTCTTTCTAGAGAGTTATCTTCCCAAACAGCTCTCAAGTATACGTTTTAGCTAGCTTAGAGAATTGATCTTAATTTCAGAAAGAAAAAAAAAAAAGAATGCTTTGAATTGAAGCACAAATTGGTTTTTCTTAATTGGATTTGAAGAATCAATGGATTAGACTAGAATCAAAAGGTCAACTACTATGATTCCCGTGAAATAATAATCAAATATGAGTGATCCAAATTTCTATATAATTGCACATCATTGATTTGTGGATCTATCAAGTGTTATCTTTTACTTATATTTTCAGTTAGATCTGACAACAATTTTCGTACTTATTCTATTAAAGTTGGACCTCGCAACAACCTTTCATATCAACGTTGAAGTTTTATAGTTAATTATTAGTTCTTGATTTTAAAATGTGTCAAATGATATAATGATTAGTTCAAAGTTCAAACCACTGATCAAAGATTACTTACTCACGTTGCACAAAATCCACCTTGAAACATCATAGTCTCGATGTCACATCCCAACAACTAGTTAATGTTTTAACAAAAAAAACAAAAACTAGTTAGTGTACTTCAAAAGTATATATTGGTATAACTGATTAGACGAATATGTAAGAAAAGTTGACTACAAGAGTATGGAAGCCGTGGTAAGACTTCCAATGAAATAAAAGCAATCAAAGCACACTGTTTTTTACCTATTTTATTTATTTATTTATTTTGTTTGCAACTAAACGTCATCAATTTAAAAATTGTTAAATACATCAAATATGTTTTCTTTATAAATATCAAATTTGGTCAGATATATTTTCTTTTTCAAATTTAGCTTCATAAACATCAAATTTTACTTTTGGTTTTGTCTCTTTAGTTTGTTGGGCTTTTGGAGTAAAGAGTTCAAGTCCAACAACTAAGTCGATAAACAGCCAAATCCTCGTAGATAAACAGGATCCAGCTACATATGTCGATTCACATGCATCTTTTAATATTCGTCCTCGGTGAATCTTTAGATCAACGGTTACTTTATTACTAATTGTCATTAGCACCTCTTATTTTAGCATAACCAAATCAAACACCTTTAATTATCTTTCTAATATCACTACCCTAGTTTATATTTTAAGATCCACTGAGACCTTAAAGCTGAAACAATGTTTTTAATCGAGGGAGTGATTAGAGATTTAATCAAATGGATTTAGACTGAACCACCAAATTGAATATTGAATCTAGTGATGTTTTTGGCTTTATTTTCACATATCCAAAATCAAACATCAACCAAAACCAAATTTAATAAACCTAACTATTTTTTTTTTTCAAAATCGACAATCTGATATTTAGAGTATGAACACAAGTTTCAAATAAAAAAAGAAAGAGTATGAACTCAATTTTATAAGAAAACTCCAAATCATCTTATTGACCAAAGTGTTTGTATTCACACTTGTATCTTTCTTGTTTTGAGTAGGAGTTCTTTCTTGTTATCTTTCTGGTAATGTCAATTCCGTAATATCGGATAAAAAACAAAAAGAGTCCACTAAAGTTTTGGTGGATGATTAACACGTCCTTCGATATTGATCTATTTACACTTTGGAGTCAAAACAAGATAATATCAAAATCTGATAGCACAATAGGCCTTGCGGCTCTAACTGAAATATACAAAAACTCAAAGGGTTAAACTGCAAACATGAGAAGAAAAGTGAGCAACGCTCCTTTCTATTTCCTTGGATATAAAAGCTGTACGGGACCAGAGCTCTGCAAGTCTTTTTTATAAGCTCATGCTCATTATTACTCCGACAAGTGCCGTGTAATTCCTCGCCCTCGGCTACTCTTTTCTCTTCTTGCCTCTCGTCTCCGCCGCTGATTCAGCTGCCGCCGACAAAGGTTTCTCCCTTTTTTCTAAGTCTTTTATGAGTTTTCCTTTCGTTACAAGTTACAACCATAACCTCATCTGGTCACACATAAACTATAATTTCAGAGCATGAAAATTTCGTACTTGCTTGCTTCATCTGCATATTTCGATCTAAGCATCTACTAGTCAATTTCTTTCACGTATATTTTTAAGGGTTTTCTCATAACCTTATACCTGAAGTATGGATCTCTAAATTGGGGATCTTTAGGTATGTGTTTGGTACATCTTTCTTGAAAAAGCTAAACTATTTTTCTTTATTAGGAATATGGAAGAAAAAGATGTGTATACGCAAGATGGAACTGTTGATATTCACAAAAATCCTGCAAACAAGGAGAAAACCGGAAATTGGAAAGCTTGCCGCTTCATTCTCGGTAACGTTCTAATCGTTTCACCAATCTTTTTCTTCATTATTGCCGTATAGGACCTGGACCAGCTTAAGTAATGGCCTCTCGTGTCCCCTGTTTTTTAAGGTCCACTAAAAACATTTACATGTAAATAATAAATGTAATGATTAAAAAGAGATTATATACGATTAAAAGCAAATTGAATGATAGAGAACAAATAAAATTTAAAATATTATTGGAAATGTTTAGTTTTGTAGGGTGATCACTATGAAAAAAGAGTTATAAACCTAAAATCTGCTCTGTTTTCTTCAAAAAAATTGTCTAAATAAAGAAAGGGCCATTATATTTTTTTATTATATAGCTTGGGCCCTGATTGGATCTATCCATATAAGATTAACCAGTTTTATGTGTTTTGTGTAGGAAATGAGTGCTGTGAAAGATTGGCCTACTATGGCATGGGCACTAACCTTGTGAATTATCTTGAGAGCCGTCTGAATCAAGGCAATGCTACGGCTGCAAATAACGTCACGAATTGGTCTGGAACATGTTATATAACTCCTTTGATTGGAGCCTTTATAGCTGATGCTTACCTTGGACGATATTGGACTATTGCAACTTTTGTTTTCATCTATGTCTCCGTGAGTTTTACTTGTTTCTTATCTTTTGGTTAAAAATGTGAATCTTTTGGTTAAAACTAATTAAGTTTGTTTTTTCTCTTGAAGGGTATGACTCTTTTGACATTATCAGCTTCAGTTCCTGGACTTAAACCAGGTAACTGCAATGCTGATACTTGTCATCCAAATTCTAGTCAGACTGCTGTTTTCTTTGTCGCGCTTTATATGATTGCTCTTGGAACTGGCGGTATAAAGCCGTGTGTTTCGTCCTTTGGAGCTGATCAGTTTGATGAGAATGATGAGAATGAGAAGATCAAGAAAAGTTCTTTCTTCAACTGGTTTTACTTCTCCATTAATGTTGGAGCTCTCATTGCTGCAACTGTTCTCGTCTGGATACAAATGAATGTTGGTTGGGGATGGGGTTTCGGTGTTCCAACAGTCGCGATGGTTATCGCGGTTTGCTTTTTCTTCTTCGGAAGCCGTTTTTACAGACTTCAGAGACCTGGAGGGAGTCCACTTACTAGGATCTTTCAGGTTATAGTAGCGGCTTTTCGGAAGATAAGTGTTAAGGTTCCAGAGGACAAGTCTCTGCTCTTTGAAACTGCAGATGATGAGAGTAACATCAAAGGTAGCCGGAAACTTGTGCACACAGATAACTTAAAGTAAGAAACTAAAGTTTGAATCTTTATCCTAACTTCAAAAATACTCTGTTTTCAAATCTAAAGTTTTGAAAACATCTCAGGTTTTTTGACAAGGCAGCGGTTGAGAGTCAATCTGATAGCATCAAAGACGGGGAAGTCAATCCATGGAGACTATGTTCTGTTACTCAAGTTGAAGAACTTAAGTCAATAATCACACTTCTTCCAGTTTGGGCCACAGGAATAGTCTTCGCCACAGTGTACAGCCAAATGAGCACAATGTTTGTGTTACAAGGAAACACAATGGACCAACACATGGGAAAAAACTTTGAAATCCCATCAGCTTCACTCTCACTTTTCGACACTGTCAGTGTACTCTTCTGGACTCCTGTCTATGACCAGTTCATTATCCCGCTGGCAAGAAAGTTCACACGCAATGAACGAGGCTTCACTCAGCTTCAACGTATGGGTATAGGTCTTGTGGTCTCCATCTTTGCCATGATCACTGCAGGAGTCTTGGAGGTTGTCAGGCTTGATTATGTCAAAACTCACAATGCATATGACCAAAAACAGATCCATATGTCGATATTCTGGCAGATACCGCAGTATTTACTTATCGGTTGTGCAGAAGTTTTCACCTTTATAGGTCAGCTTGAGTTTTTCTATGATCAGGCTCCTGATGCCATGAGAAGTCTCTGCTCTGCTTTGTCGTTGACCACGGTTGCGTTGGGGAACTATTTGAGCACAGTTCTTGTGACGGTTGTGATGAAGATAACGAAGAAGAACGGTAAACCGGGTTGGATACCGGATAACTTGAACCGAGGCCATCTTGATTACTTTTTCTACTTGTTGGCAACTCTCAGTTTCCTCAACTTCTTAGTGTACCTCTGGATTTCAAAACGCTACAAATACAAGAAAGCTGTTGGTCGAGCACATTGATCAAGAAACTGGTGTGGAAGATATTTGGAGTTAACAGTATTTGTTTGAAAAGTGTTTTGCTTGTAAATGTTTTTTGTATGTGGTCTAGTTGTTGTTGGTGTGTTAGGTTTGTTTTGGTTTTGCTTATGTATTTCTGAATACTTCCAGTCTTCCACTTATATGTAAAAGGCTATTGGTAACTATTTTATGAGCTTTTTGCTTAAAGCTTTTTGACCGTCTGATAATATGTCCTCCTATATTTTGCCATTGCTCTTAAGAAACTTATTATATACATTGGAAGTTATAAGCAATAAGCTGGGAAATAAAATCAAAAACTAAACAACAGCATGGGAAATCTTAACAAAAAGCAAAGCACATAGGATCCTATTGTCAATACATATGTAAACTTACTACTAGACATTAAACAAAGAGATCAAGTATTTTCTTCTGTTTCTTTGAAGATGTCTTTACTTTTGACTATATATCTGAACTGTTTGGAAAATGCTCAAGATCAGGATGCATAAGGAAGCCCCCTTGGCTTCTTGGAGGTTGTCTAACAAGATTGAGACAAGCAAGCGTCAAAAACAGATTTTGATTCTGGGGTTTATTTGTTCAGTAAAACCCATGGTTTATATATATATAGTCAGAAACAAGCTTTTTATTGAGCTCAACTATATGCACATAGAAAAAGAGAAAGTTTTTTTGTCATTTTACGAATGTGGTGGTGCGATGAAGCCAGGTTTGGTCACTAAATGAGCGGAAGCGGAAATAGCCAGCAGGACTATCTGGAAATGAAACCAAACCTAATCATTTAACAAAGTATAATCAACTCTAGCCTTGCAATTATATGGCTAAGAAGGAAAAATTTAGACCATAATAAGAGTTTAGAACAAACAGGTAGAAGTAGTAGATGTATTACCTTGATGAAAGAATCAGAGGGCGTAAAAGCTTATACAGAATCTCATTCTTTAAATCTGTCACTAACTTATCTAAATTCTTAAACTGTTCACGGACATTGCTGCTAGTGCTCTCAGTAGTATAATTCCTAACTCTGTATTAGTGCTCTCAGACGTGGTTATTACGAAATGCAGGCATAAACCAACCCGATCATACCCATCACATTATCAGAAGTCGCCATCAAAGAGATCACCAGAAATCTTGGGAAGCAAGGAACCTAAGTTGGTCTGTCAATTTTGAGATAATGGGCCTATCTCAAAACAGTATCGGGCTCGTCTGCAAAATAAGAAAAAGGCCTAGAAAGTCGGTTATTACACGTGGCATCCTTTTATTGTATATTTACTTTTCCGTCCCTTACATTTTCTTATTTAAATAATCTGTTAACTTGCTTCTTCTTCTTCTTTCTTCATCTTCATCTTCATCTTCGCTTCACAATCTCTTTGAGACTTTTGCATCGGAGCAATAATAATATATTCATCGCAAAATCAGTGAATTTTGATATTCAAATCTTAATCGGCGATGGAACGAACAAGCAACGGAGGAATGTTGTATCACGAGGTTCAAGAGTCAAATCTGTGCGCCGTACACTGCGTCAACACGGTGTTGCAAGGGCCTTTCTTCTCTGAATTCGATTTGGCTGCCGTCGCCGCCGATCTAGACGGGAAGGAGCGTCAGGTTATGCTTGAAGGTGCTGCCGTTGGAGGTTTTGCTCCCGGCGATTTCTTAGCTGAAGAGTCGCACAATGTTTCCCTCGGCGGCGATTTTAGTATCCAGGTACGAATTCGCGATGAAATTGATAAATCTTGAGTTGCATTCAACATTTATATATTGTAAAGCCTTTTTGTTATTGTGTTGTTGGAAGTTTAGGCAAAATTAGGGTTTCGATTTTATGGTGCTTTTGATTGCTGTGTTTATGCTGAAGTGATAAACTTTTGAATGGTTGGATTCGTTTTTAGATAGATTCAAGAAGAATTGAGATCAGTAATGGTGTGAATTTGCGATCTTTACTTTGGGTTAAAACTCATTTGTTGAAGGCTAGTTTCATTGTGCGAACATTGCTATGCTGATAAATGGAGGAACTTGAGATGATTTTTTTTATCTTGGGACTCAATTGTTTTGGATATGTTAGTTATTAGTGAGGTTCTGTATATTCAATTATCATCTTTTGTTTCTTGGATAGCTTTAAACCGAGTTGGTTGATAACTTGATATTTGATTAGGTTGCTACAAAAGTCAGGTTTGATTGCAAGATTTATGTATTGAGATTCAAGGGTATAGTATGGTGTTTTACATCACATTTTTAGATATCTAAAATTAAAGCTATTTTAACGGATTACGTTGAAGTTGGATGCGGATAAAACACTGCAAACAGAGGGTTTATGCGATTGGTGTAGCATTTTAATCTTGCAAAGTTGATCTAGTCTTTGCTTATTCGTTTAACTGAGAATGCTTCTGTTTGATTGACAGGTCTTGCAAAAAGCTTTGGAAGTGTGGGATCTACAAGTAATTCCACTCAATTGTCCAGATGCAGAGCCTGCGCAGATAGACCCTGAGCTTGAAAGCGCCTTTATCTGCCACTTGCATGACCATTGGTTTTGTATAAGGAAAGTGAATGGCGAATGGTATAACTTTGATAGTCTCCTTGCTGCCCCGCAACATTTATCGAAGTTCTACCTTTCTGCGTTCTTAGACTCTCTCAAAGGCGCAGGATGGAGTATCTTCATAGTGAAAGGAAACTTCCCTCAGGAATGTCCCATGTCGTCTTCTTCTGAAGCTTCCAATAGTTTCGGGCAGTGGCTTTCTCCTGAAGACGCAGAGAGAATAAGAAAGAACACGAGCTCAGGTTCTTCTGCCAGAAACAAGAGAAGTAATGACAATGTTAATCAACAAAGACGGAATCAGGCATTGTCACGTGAGGAAGTGCAGGCTTTTTCAGAGATGGAAGATGATGACTTGAAGGCAGCAATTGCAGCAAGTTTGCTTGATGCTTCTGCTGCTGAGGCCAATCTCGGAGCTGTGGGCACTTCTGAAAAGGAAACTGAGAAACAAAAGTAGCAGAGAAAATAGAGAACAAGTGTTATTGATGGAGGTGGTGGGATATTCACTTTTGTTTCTTTGTTTTGGTTTGTTATCAAGAGTTATCAACAATTTTACATACAGAACAGAGAAAGAAAAAAGCTTACATCGAAAGATAGAAAACAGAGGATAATAAATGGTTTGTGGAATTGTTTTTGTTTGATTTTTTTACCATATTAAATTCTTCTGACAATCTTAAATTGAGGATAAAGATTCGACCTTTTCGAATTCATAGGAAACTACATCTGAAAAGGGTACATAAATTACTTCAGTTGACTAAAAGTAGATGAATGACCAATTTAAATGTGTTCTATGGAAAATATAAAAGGATGGTGTAAAATTTGATTCATCTCTAAGTACAATCTGGCGAACTTTTACAGTTTGAAAAAAACAAGAAGGATAACACTTTTAGGCTGGAAATAAAAACATCGAGAGGACAACAAACACCTTCTTTTTCCCTAAACAGAGCATAGCCTTTGAATTATTAATTAATTATTTGTATATTCAAAGTTGATGGCTTTGATGATGATGGTGATGACCCAACTTTAGTCTCTTCTTCACTTTTTATTTTTACTTTCTTTGTGATACATCAGGTTCCTTCGATTCGAGCCTTTAGGATTTCCTTTCACATAATGATCTGTTTCTGACATTCAGAGAAAGATATACATATCTGGGTTACTTTTGGGATCTGATCATCTGAGGAAATCTGAATCCAAGTTTGCTCTGATCTTTCTTCTCAAATGAGTTCTTCTTCGGACAAGTTGTTCAACAGAGACAGGACAATACATGAGATTCTGGGAGGAGGCATTGGTTAGTGAATACATTTCTTTACCAAATCCAAAACTTATAAAAGCTAGGTGATCTCTCACCTCTATAGCCTTTTTTTTTTCTTGTTATGAAATGAATCTGCAGTTGCAGATGTGATGCTGTGGAGGAAGAAGAATGTGAGTGTTGGTATAGTTACAGTGACAATAGCTTCATGGATGGTGTTTGAGGCATTTGCTTACACTATCTTTACTCTTATTTCAAGTGTTCTTCTTCTCTTGCTCTCTATTCTCTTCCTCTGGTCCAAATCTGCTTCCATTCTCAACAGGTATATTAATATTCACTTGTAACTAATATTACTTCATTTCTGATTCAATTTCTTGGCTCTTCAGGCCATCACCGCCGTTACCGGAGTTTCAAATAAGTGAAGCGATGGCGGAAGAAGCTTCGATATGGTTACGTATTCATGTGAACAAGCTACTCCAAGTTTCGCATGACATTGCAATGGCAAGAGACTCAGAGTTGTATACCAAAGTAGCAGTGTCACTGTTTCTTCTCTCATTGATCGGAAGTCTCATGGATTTTCAGACACTTTGCCACACCAGTAAGTAGATATTCTAAAACTCCTATAGACTTGGAATGCTTTTGAGCTGGATATTCATTTTGTGGTTGTTCTTGGTTAATTTGGCAGGCGTTTTGGTGGTTATGACGGTTCCAGCTTTCTATGAGAGATATGAGGATTACATTGTTGGCTCTATTGAGTTTATCTGCAACAAAACTAGAGAGCTTTACCTTAGACTCGAGATATGGGCTAATCCGGAAAATAAGAAACTGAGCTGAGATGCTGTCACCTCTTTCTTCTTCAGGAGTTTCTTTTTCTGATTTTTCTCGGTTTTGTGGAAAGAAAGGAGAAAAATGTATGATTTTTGATAAATGTTGGATGGTACAGCCAATATATGAGCAATCCACAGAAATTTTATTTCACAGTTTTACTCGAAAACTGAATCTCTATTCCGAAAACAATATTCGACCAAGTTCTGGCCTCTCTCAATCACCGAAAATGAAGAAGAAAACAATGTTGCTCTTATTCCCTCTGCTTAAAACTATGTGTCTCAGTTTCTTTTGGACGCATCGAGTTCCCGGACATACTTCTTTGCCTGGATTAGAGTATTAAGAACCCGGATTAGAAAATGAGAAAGAAGACTTTGCGTGACCGATTCGAATGCGATTGCGATAAAATAAAAATTCTATCAGTTGTTACCTGTTCGAGGGTCAAAAACATGATTACGTTCCATGAGCCAAGGCGTCCAAAGTTGGGGATGAAACCCTTGTAAAATGCCATAGGACCCTGTAGAGGAAACCGTAAAGAGTTTGTAACATTTTCTGGGTTATATCTAGAACAATGGAGGTATCAGAAGCAGAGTTGCTTACGTCGCTCTTCAGAGTTTTGACGAAGCAGTCAATGGTGCCCTTGTAAGCACCAGAATCTCCCATCATTCTTGACTTAACCTGCCACACAACAAGATTTAAGTAGACAATCAGGAAACGTGGTGAATAAACTCAAGGTTCAATGTCATGAGTAAATACTTTACCACGTCGACAGGAGAGCCGATGCAGACAGCAAAGAATCCTGCTCCCAGTCCAGATAGAATATGTGTGACAACGTTGTCAGTGAAACCCGGAATCTTCAAGATCGTCTGAACACAAAAAAAAAAAGGAATGTTGGTTGCTTCAAATATCAGGATCTCTTATTTAGAAAGAGAGACAGAGAACATATTAGTTTCATACCTCTTTCACTTGATCGTAACTCGCTAATTCAGCAGCATTGATAATAGCGTTTCTTGCTACGTTAGGTCCAAGACCAGTCCAAAGAGCTCGGACTCCTTCCTGTCAGAGCCACATTAATAAGATATGAAGTAGAGTTGAAGCAACTTATGCACAATCTCAACTTCCAAGTCGGGATAACTACCTGTCTCACAATTGTTGAATAAGCATTCAGCGCTCCAGAATACCGTCTTGGCGCACCTGCAGCTAGTTTTCCTTCGGCCTGAAGCCTAACTTTCACAAGATCAGTGGGATTTGCTACCATGATACCCAGTGCACCTGAGAGTTAGACAACAAAAACAGCCCAACTAAGTGATAAAGAGGAAATATATATTACGTGTTTTTTCTAAGCTGGTCTATCGTTATGCTCACCTGTTGTCAAACCAGCAAGAATTTTCTTGCTCAATGGAACATCACCTACAAAGTCTTTTCCAACATACAAGTTTTTCACCTGAGTAGAATAAATTGGTTAAGGCTTTAAGTAGTAACTAGGAAAACACTGAGTTTAAGCACTTTTCTGGAGCATGAAAGAAGAAGAATTTGTAACCCACCGGCTCATACATTCCAATCCTAAGACCTCCAAATAGGCATTGACGATGCAATCCAGGTACAACACCTTTCCATAGTGAACGTAACCCTTCTTCCCTTGCTATGGTACCAACAGTTCCCAACAATCCTCGATATTTAGGCAGAGTAACATCACCAGCAAGAGCAGACTTTTGGAGCTGAAGCCTAACTTTAGCAGTGTCCAATGGAATTGTGCATACCTGGTCCAGAGAGTTTAATTGCATAAGAACAGAATTATCTGACGAAACAACACAGCCAAAGAGAAGATACATGTTGTTCTGAGGATAATTAAACATTATACAGTTGCGTTGCATAGCAATCACAATGATCAAATAGATTCCATTTTCAAGTCTCATAATCATTTCAATGTTTCGCAAAATCATATCTAAAGCATAAATCAACAACACTACACATGCCAAAATTCAATTTCTAGCCACAGATCTGACCGATTATTCCGAGATCAAATCATTTCTATCGGAATTACGTAATCTGGAGAAACACTATAGAAGCTAAAATCAAAATTCTCCAGCTATACGATGATAAAGACAAAAAAGACAAAGATCAACCTGATCAGAACTTCACAAATACCAACGAAATTCGAAAATACATTTCCGCGTATAGCCAACAAAGTCTAGATCGCGACACACATTTCTCGAACGAACAAATAGTTTTCCGGTACAATCGAAGCATACTCAGCGATAAGAAAAATGGAGTTAAAAGAGATGAAAAATTGAGGAATCCGGCGATTACCTCGCCGACGCAAGCAGCGAAGGCACTGCAGGCGAAAGTTTTGGGCAAGGAAAGGTCGGATTTACCAGCCGCCACCATCTTCGATCCAGAAAACGCGAATTAAAGAGAGGAGGTTAGGGTTTCGAAATCGAAGAACAGAGAAGAGATAATATCGGGAAGAGGGACGACGACGATTACGGCTAAAGCAACTTGGCCTCGAGTAGTGTTTCAGTTATAGAAAAGATCGTCCCTCTCTCTCTCTCTCTGCGCGCTACGAAATGAGAAAGGAGTGGGCGCTTTACTTATTTATACACACGTGTGTGACGACCTGTTTTGTTAAATAGTATCATCCATCGATTATGTTGCTTTCACTGTCTGAAGAAAATTCCCAGTCAAATAAATGACACAGCACCACGCTGGATCGAATTTACTTTTACTAACTACCTCTCTAAATAATTTCATTTCTTTTTAATCTCTAATCCGATTTTTTTAAGTTCTAATAATTCCATTAGTTTAACATCGTGAGAGGTCGAAGTTTTGTATATTTGGTACAAAGTTGATTAGCTTTGTAGCAGTGGCAATAAAGTCAGTGCGTCATCTTCTAGGTCTACTTCACATCTTCGTCACAATGCAGAGTGCCCTCGATGATAAAAAGTTTAAGTATCATAAACTTAATCATCATAGGTTAGTATCTCTTAGCTATTTCAAAAGAACACGTTAATCACTCTTTTGCCTATATTTGTTTAATCTAAACGATATGACAAATTATATTTATACACTAACATCCAAAAAACTATTCATATAAAAAGATGTGCTACAAACGTGACAAACTCTTGAAAATTATCCATTCACATCATACATAAAAAATGTAAAACCTAAACAAAAAAAATGATTAGAACAGTCACATAAATATATAATTAGACACACTGGCGAATATAAAAAATTCTGAAAACAAAAACTCAGCTTCGGCGAATTTCACGGTGACGGTGACTATACCAGAAGATACATACATGGTCAACTACTTCCTCCAAAACCTAAAAATCAACCCTCTCTCTTCTTTCTCTATCTCTTTCCTTTTGTCTAATCTTCAATTCCCTATTTCACCGGCGACGATATGTCAGTCGTCGGAGCGATTAACCCCGTACCAATTGCACCCACCACTCGCCGCCGTGTTGGCGATTCTCTAGACGTTATCTCCGAACGACCCTCGAATTCATCTGATTACTGCAATACAATTAACCAACCCATCGTTGGATCAACAGATTTAGACGGAGGAGATGCGACTGGTCAAGACTCGTCACCATCTTCGGAAAGCTCTGCTTCATCTACTGGATCTCATTACCATCACGATCACTACCACCGATTTTACAGTCATCCGGTGATTCGTTACCTTCTCCTCCGAAAATTCTGGATTCCGTTTTATGGTGGTGCATCGACGGTTGTGATTGGTCAAGGGTTTAGATCGGGGAGAAACGTGGGTCGTCGGATCTTGGGTCTTCTAATGTTGCTTGTGGTTGCGTCTGTGTTCCTTAGAGTCTACCTTATGGGTGGTGTCCGCGTGGTGGATCACGCTCGTTTGAAGGAGTTTGTTGTTGTTAGAACGCTTCGTGATGATTGGTCAATGGCTCAACGTGAAGTTGCAGAGAACCAAGCTTCTTCTCAGCCAATGCGTGTTCTCGAAAAGCTTCCCGTGAGTTTGTTCATCTTCTTTACTTTAAACATTTAGGGATTTAAAAATTCAATCTTTGTGATCAAATTCAGCATTTTTTTTAGTTAGTTAGATACTACTTGGGATCAATCCTAATTATGTGTTTGTTCCTGCTGAATTGTTTGAGGGTTTTGTTGAACAGTTCATTAGAAATGATCCTAAGATTGCGAAGTTAGTGTAAACAGATTGCAATGTTTGGATTAGTGTCTCCTTTTGGGACGAAGAAGAAGAAGTAGTGGCCTAGTGGGGTAGGTAATAAGATGAATTCTGGCAACAACTTTAATGATTGCAAAACTGAATTATCATTGTGCAATTATAATAGCTTTTCTAACAATCAATATCTCGGTGGCGATTTTTATGAGAGGTTTACTTTTTTGCTATTGGATTGAGACTTTGACGAGCAATATATAGTCAATGGAATTATAGGCGGCTTCGATGTGTGGATAATACCTTCCTACCATTTTAGTTGACTTACTAATTTTATGCAGAATCCATAACATTTTGTGTTCTAGTTTGTGAAGACTTGAAATTGAAACTCTTTATAATCCTCTAGCTCTGCAATATGTAATCTTGAAGTTCCATAAGGATCCAAGTTGATATTGGTTTGATTAATAGTTCATTACCGTTGACTATATGGTTTAATCTGTGTTAGTGTCTAACCTGTTTTGTTGAGTTAAATTGTAACTTGACTTAAATTCGTTAAGTAACATATTTAAAGTACGCGAAGTTCTCTGTGATCAGTGTAATCGGAGGTCTTACATGTTTTGATAGTTAACTAATTTTTTTTTTATCATTTCCTCTGTTTTTGCAATGTAAGGAAGATAGTTTTTTCTTCTGTTTGACTTCATTTTCGAGGATCTTGGTCATTTGGATTTATGCTTTTGTTGTCTCTTCTCACAGATTCCGGAAATTTGGCAGAAACCTGAAAGCGGGAATTATCGCCAATGTGTGACGCGCCCTAAGAACTATACGAGTATGTTGCTATCTTAAAATTCCTAGTTCTTCTTCAAGCTCGTTTGCAGTTCTGATTTTTCAAAATCTGGTATTTATGTCTTTGTCTAGGACTGCAACGCCAAACCAATGGGTATCTTGTAGTACACGCAAATGGAGGATTGAATCAGATGAGAACTGGGGTGAGTTTACTTCAAAAGGATATTAGAGGGTATTGATCTCCGTTTTCTCCATAGTCAAGTGTTTTGATGTACTATTCTTTGTTGGTTTTGACCAATATGCAGATATGTGACATGGTCGCTGTTGCCAAGATTATGAATGCAACTCTTGTTCTTCCTCTGCTTGACCATGAATCTTTCTGGACTGACCCGAGGTCTTCTCTCTATATCTTGGCACTCTTATTGACCTGATACCACAAGATATTTACTAAAAATGAAGCAGAATGCCAATAAATATTGTTTTGAGTGCAGCACGTTCAAAGATATTTTTGACTGGAGAAACTTCATGAACGTACTGAAACACGATGTTGACATTGTCGAGTACTTGCCTCCTCAGTATGCCGCAATGAAACCTCTTCTCAAGGCCCCTGTTTCTTGGTCTAAGGTCCGTGCTTTGTTCATATTAGTGTAGGTTTCGTTGTTAGCTTCCAGAGTTTTATCTCTTCTCCTATATATGTAAGGGCTTGTCACAATGAGAAGTAAATTCTTAAATTCACAACTGATATACAGGCTAGTTACTACAGAAGCGAAATGTTGCCATTGTTGAAACGTCACAAGGTGTTAAAGTTCACGCTTACGGACTCACGGCTTGCTAACAATGGCCTGCCACCATCTATCCAACGACTGAGATGTCGTGCTAATTACCAGGCACTGCTATACACAAAGGAGATTGAGGACCTAGGGAAGATTTTGGTTAACCGGTTAAGAAACAACACTGAGCCGTATATCGCTCTGCATTTGAGGTAAATCCGACATATCTTTTATCATCAACAAGGGAAATAGTTTGGATCTTGGTTCCGTATCAAATGGATTTTGGATTTGCAGATATGAGAAGGACATGCTTGCCTTTACAGGATGCAACCACAATCTTACAACTGAGGAAGCAGAAGAGCTGAGAATCATGAGGTACAGTGTCAAACATTGGAAGGAGAAAGAGATTGATAGCCGAGAGAGACGGATTCAAGGCGGATGTCCAATGTCTCCGCGAGAAGCAGCTATATTTCTAAAAGCCATGGGATATCCGTCCTCCACGACTGTATATATAGTTGCTGGTGAAATCTATGGAAGCGAGAGTATGGATGCTTTCCGTGCAGAGTACCCAAATGTCTTCTCTCATTCAACCCTTGCGACTGAAGAAGAGTTAGAGCCTTTCAGTCAATACCAGAATCGCCTTGCTGCGTTGGACTACATTGTGGCCCTTGAAAGTGATGTTTTTGTGTATACATATGATGGTAATATGGCTAAGGCGGTACAAGGGCACAGAAAGTTTGAAGGGTTTAGGAAGTCCATAAATCCAGACAGGTATGGTACCATGGAATAAAGCTTTTCATTTTGGCGAGATTATGTAGTTTCTTTCACTGGTTTTGTGCTGATTTGTTCTGTGTGATTATTTCAGGCTGAATTTTGTTAGACTGATAGATCATTTTGATGAGGGTATCATATCTTGGGAAGAGTTTTCTTCTGAGGTTAAGAGATTAAATAGAGACAGGATTGGAGCAGCATATGGGAGACTGCCTGCTGCACTTCCCAGGCTAGAGGAGAACTTCTATGCGAACCCACAACCTGATTGCATCTGTAACAAGTCTCATCCTGAGCAGCTGCGGAAACAATCAAGTCTAAGGACAGACTCAAAGAGTTGGAAGAAGAGTGCCTTAAGATAGCAGTGATACAGTACCCGAAAACAGTCAAGATTCCGATGTCATACATTGAAGAATGCTACAGTGCATCAAGACATAGAAGAATCTGCGTCGAGTTTATAGTCTTTGTACACTATAGGAAACAGAGGTAACCCGAGTTTTTGGAAGATACATACAGCTTGTAGGATCGATTCACCATACAGGAGCATGATGACTTGGGTCAGCTAGAGCAAGTTTGTGACCTTGCACGGGAAGCTGTGTAGACAAAAGAGAGATATCATGGGAAAACAGTTTTTCCTCATTCTTTCATATCGTTGTTATCAGTGTGACCTCCAAAATTGATTGTACATTACTATATTGGTACAAATTTGAATCATTATACAGCACTCCAAACTTTTTAGACCATTGTCTGTGCCTTAAAAAGAGTTGACTACATTGTAGGAGATGTCAACACTTCTGAACTGAAATGAAAAATCCTTGTGATACTGAACAAGAAACCAGTCATTTGCAATGAGATTTTCCAGACAGAGACTTTCCATAAGAAACCAAAGTGAGGAAATGTGTTTTAGACGTGAGGACGATATTGCAGAGTAATAGTTTTTGCATTTCATATTTCTCCTCAAAACCGGCAAATTCAGGAATTGATTTCCTTCATATTTATAATTGTGCGTATGGGGATGAACACATGCTTCTGTTATGTACCTAATATCTTCATACAATGCTGCTGGATTTTGCCAAAACATTTCACCTCGGAATGGTCATTTGCTCAGTTCCGTGTACAAGAAGTCACCCAATTCTGTGCAGCATCTGAATTTCGATTATCGGCATGGATGGAATGTAAGTAGCTTTGTCGCTGGTAGCACCCATTCCCATAGCTACGTACGGTCTATCCGCAGCCTGTTGGGCCAGTTCCGGCCGTATATCCTTGGAAATCCCTCTCCTTTTGCGTTTATGTTTTTTGTTGTTGAGATTGAAGTTGCCCATTATGAATGTGTGATGCTTGAAGATTGGCTCTTCATGAGATCTACCAATTACGGTTCTCACATGTTTTACAGATTAGAGCTTTGCTCTTTGCGCTTAAGGAATTGCAGTCTTTAAGCAGATTTCTTAATAAAAAGAAAATTAAAATCTAATATTATAATGTTTTTTATTTGACAAAACATAATAATTATTAAAAATATCAAAATTGTAAACTTACATAACATAAAAACAAAACAAATATATAAAATGAAAAGTTTGAATGACGACAAGATTTAAGCTTTAACGATAAGATGAAAAACTATAGTTAAAGATTTTACGTTATAATTCTCCAATTTCGTCTGTCTCTACTATGTTTAGGCCCAAAAA
>Ga0041059_1001649_pt1 | contig 17440 bp, 9 predicted proteins | sample AraColnosormetaG_FD_56232 | JGI IMG/M metagenome (GOLD analysis project Ga0041059, IMG submission 56232) | Arabidopsis roots microbial communities from North Carolina, USA - Col MF nosort | ecosystem: Host-associated > Plants > Roots > Unclassified | place: USA: North Carolina | collected 2013-09-02
GATACAGAGAGATCGTGTAATTTACTAGCTGATACGAATGCATGTGTNTTTTTTTTTTTTTTAGCAATCATACGAATTGGATGTTTGGGTACTAAAATTGGGGTTTGGAGAAAAAAAAAATTAGGGTTTTGGATACTCGTACGGTCGTACCTGACATGATTCAAGTACTTAATTTCAATTCAAATTATGTATAACTTAACTTTTTTTCACTGAAATAATATCGTTATTAATTTACACATAATATTTTCGTATCATATTTAAAAAGAAACAGTTTAATCAAATATATATTTTTAAATCAGATTAATTAGATGCAAGCTAAGTTCCCAACTTTTTTGTGGCTACCCTAAAATACGAATTTCATTGAAGACCTATGAGGGTTTTTGTTTGTTTTGATCCTTTTTAATCAAATATATTTCAAACTTGACATTTTATTTTTTAAATTAAAAAAATTATATATTAAGTTTTAGTGTTTTACTCAAAATAATATTGTTTTAATCTTTGAGTTTTATTTCAAATAACACTAAAAAGAATTCAAACAGCTTACATCCTTGTAACATCGAATTTCGACCGTCACAATTCTTGTCTATACTAAAATAAAAAATCGTCCGAATACCATAAAATCATGGATATGTTATCAAACGAGATTGTGGAAGTCAAAACTCGCGTAACAAACCAACCTTGAACTCTTTTTTTTTTTGTCTGGAGATTGTATATTTATACTTATAAAGGAACATTACAAACCAACCTTGAAAAAAGGACATGGATTAGTGTTAAGATGAAATTAACCATATGTCCATATCTACCAAGAAAACCAAAGCAAGGGACAAGGGAGAGCCAATAAGAGTTACACATGAGGGGAGACTCTCTCTCATCAACAAAGAACCTATATAGTATGTAACTAATTGGGATGGCCAATAGCAACATCCGTGATTTCGGGAATCCTAGATAACATTTTGTGCGATAAGAAAAACTCTTCTATTTGTCTATGCATTCACACTTTCCGAATTCTAGTCCTTACTCTTTTACAAAAATTAACGAATCTGAGAGAGACTTGATGATTAAAGGAACCTTATTAAACTCTGCCATAAACTGTATAAATTAAACTTTCAAAGCAACACTCAATCATAACGTAGACTTCATTACGAAAATATATAGAAAACGTGTAATATATCATTATAAAATTATAAATGATAAATAATTTAAAGTTAAAATACCCATATTCAACTTACTTTATCTTGGTAAAATATATGTGGCCACTTTTGTCTATATTCACGTCGAAGCCATCGTGCTCAACAGATCTTATAAGAGAAAGAGATTATTTAATGTACGGCGTGGAATCGTTTACAGCTACCTTGTCAGATAATTAAGACTTTGTTAAGATAATCGTAAGAAACCATGTTCTGTTTCCATTATCAATAAAATAAATTCGTTATCACGTTGTAGCCTGAGTATTATATTTCCAGTATGTGATAACGAATTTATTTTATTGAAAAATTTGTAATATACTTAGAATAATTTTATTTTGAGTAAAAATAACTTTTTGAAAACTTCCAAATTAGAATAGTAATTTGAAATGGCCCATTACGGTTAAGAAATTGATATAAATGCGGTAGGGCAAAAACTTATGGTGACGTAAATATGAGGAATATGAGAACATGTAGGGTGAAAGTCACGCAACTTGCAAATTGTATAATTTAAAACGGTGGGGACAAAGAAGAAATATATTGATAAAGACGAGTCTCTATCTTACATCAATAATAGATATTTTTTGAGCTATCGATCTGATTTGCGGGAGAGGTTATCACATTTTGCTTATCACATTCGAAAAAGACAGAAATTTGAACTTTGGAACATTATCTCTTTGGTACTGGCAATGTTCTTTGTACAGGCTGTCTTTCCCAGCCTCCACCGCAGACTAAATGATATGAACACGATCCAACGGCTGAGAGAGCGGGTGTATTATTGTGCGTACTTTGCTTTCCGAATGAAACCTCCACAAAAGTCATAAAACATAGGACCAATAGATGAATAATATCGTTTATGAAATAAACAGAGTTTCTCTGATCTTTATTATGAACGATTACATGTACATATATAGTTTTTAGAGAACAGGATCTCTATGTTATCATAATATCGTATCTTCACAGAAAATATAAAAACAATATTAACGATGCAGATTTTATGGAATGAATCTGATACATATTGCTGATTTAACGCCAACTTCCTCTTCACGTAACTTTGTAGCTAAACCAAACCCGGTTTACCTTTAAACGAAATCTCCAACTCCAACACCCCCCCTCAAGTTGGAGCATACAAATTTCGTATGCCTAACTTGATCCTGAATGCTGAGAAACAATCACGTCCTAAGGGCTTTGTGAAGATGTCTGCGAGTTGAGACGTTGTGCCAACATGTCGAGGAGTGATTACACCTTTAACAAACTCATCACGCACAAAGTGATAATCGATCTCAATGTGCTTTGTGCGTTCATGAAATACGGGATTCGTAGCGATATAGATAGCGGACTTACTGTCACAGCACATTATCATCGGTTGTACATGACTAACACCAAGTGAAAACAGGAGCTGTTTCAACCACAACAATTCTGAAGCAAGAAACGACATTGCTCGATATTCAGCCTCCGCAGATGATTTACTCACTGTATCTTGCTTTTTCGTTTTCCAAGAGATAGGAGAGTCACCAAACTGCACAAAATAACCCGTTACTGAACGCCGGCTCATGGGATCACCAGCCCAATCCGAGTCGCACCATCCTGTGATTTGAAAATCACCCGAACGTCGAAGAAAAACCCCTTGACCAGGATCAGCTTTGAGATAGCGAACTACACGCAATGCTGCAGCCCAGTGATCTTCTCTTGGTTCTTGCATAAACCGTGCCAAAATATGTACTGAAAATGCCAAGTCAAGTCGAGTAACCGCAAGATAAATCAATCTACCAACCAATCTTCTATATCGTTGTGGATCCGTGAGAAGTGGTGATGTTGACAATCCAAGTTTATGATTTTGTTCCAAGGGAAAATTCGCCGGCTTAACTCCCAACAAACCGGTTTCGGAAATGATATCTAACGCATACTTCCTCTGACAGATATAAATTCCTGTGGTACTTCTTGCCACTTCTATACCCAAAAAATACTTCAATGGACCCAAATCTTTCATATGGAAGCAAGACGCAAGATATTCTTTAAATTGCTGAGTCGCTCTTTGAGAATTTCCAGTGATAATCAAATCATCCACATAAATCAGAATTTTTATCCGAACAGAACCTTTGACAAGAGTAAATAATGAATAATCAGCTAGTGATTGCTGAAATCCATACCTCTTTAAAGCTGTTGTCAACTTCTCAAACCAACATCGAGGAGCCTGTTTTAATCCGTATAGGGCTTTACGGAGACGACAAACCTTGTTCGGATGTGAAGCTTCAAATCCAGGAGGTAGCTTCATATATACTTCTTCACGCAAATCTCCATGTAAAAACGCATTGTGAACATCCATCTGGTGGATTTCCCAATTGCGTTTTACTGCTACATCAAGAAATAAGCGCACAGTAGCCATCTTTGCAACAGGAGCGAAAGTCTCACCATAGTCCTCACCTTCTTTTTGTTTGTTCCCCAGCGCAACCAGTCGCGCCTTATACCGTTCAACCGAGCCATCAGAATTGTGTTTCACCTTATAGACCCATTGACTACCAATCGCTCGTTTCCCGGGAGGTAGATCCTCAATGGTCCATGTATGATTTTCTTCTTGAGCATCAATCTCCAAACCCATTGCTTTAATCCATCTTTTATCCATCATTGCTTGTTTATACGATCATGGTTCAATCGCAGATGTAATTACAGCAACATAAGTAGTATGAGAGGCAGAGAAACGACGAGTATCATCCCGTTTTTGCAATTGATAGAGAATCGAATTAAGTTTAGATGGCGACTCTTGACAGACTGTTGTGTTGACAACAAAATCCTTAAGAGTCACAGGCGGTGCTTTGTTTCTTGTACTTTGACGTCGTGGAGGAGGGACCGCCGGTGGTGCGACCGCTTGAGCGGTCGTTGGCTTAGCTCGAGACAGGGGCAAAAATTGCAGGTTCGTCGGCGAGGAGGGTGACGAAGCCGATGTCGTTGAAGTTGCAGGCGTCGGAACAACTTCAGTGTCTAACGGAGAAGACGTCGAGTGTTCAGATCGTGAACTAGTTGCAGAAGGGCTAATCGGAGAAGAAACACAAATTGGAGGTGTTGGGCCTGCGTTTTGGCCCAAGTGAACTTCTTCTTCAATAAGCCCATCAACTATTGGAGCCCATAAAGCTTCTTCTTCTTCTTCAATTACGTTCTGTTCGTGAGAAATTCGAAATGGAAATTCTAGTTCTGAGAAAACCACGTCTCTCGACACAAAAAATTCATTTTGTTCAAGATCAAACAATCTCCATCCTTTTTGACCATGAGGGTACCCAACAAAGACACAACGTCGACTCCTTTCTGCAAATTTATCACCACCACGATTACGATTGTGTGCATAGCACAAGCTTCCAAAAACACGCAAATGATCAAATCGAGGCTGTTTCTTATGCAAACGTTCATATGGTGTGCTGTCATTTAACACCGAGCTTGGAGTACGATTAATAAGATATGCTGCAGTCAACACACACTCTCCCCAAAACTGAATTGGTAGATTGGCTTGAAACCTCAACGCCCTTGCAACATTAAGTAAATGTCTATGTTTTCTCTCAACTCTGTCATTTCGCTCTGGAGTAGCCACACAAGATCGCTCATGAATAACTCCTTGTTCCTGGAAAAATTTAGTCAAACACAGAAATTCTGTTCCGTTGTCGCTTCTCACCGTCTTTATCTTGACATTGAACTGTCTGTCTGTCATTGCAAAGAAATTCTTCAAGTGACATGGCGCCTCACTCTTATCGTTCAACAAGTACAACCAAACCCCTCTTGAGTAATCATCAATTATAGTTAAAAAATAGCGAGCACCGGTATGTGACGGTGTGCGATAAGGCCCCCACAAATCACAGTAAATTAACTCAAAAATTCGCAAAGTTTTATTGATACTCAAAGGAAAAGAATTTCTTGTTTGCTTAGCACGATGACAAACATCACATGCCTTATTCAAATGTGTAGAAGAAACAGAAACAGAACTCTCGGGTATCAAACTAACAACTCTCGCAGCTGGGTGACCCATCCGACTATGCCACAGCTCATAATTCTTCTCCTCTTTAACCGTGACTGATGCCGCGATCTCCGTACTGCGAAAGTGAAACGTTCCCCCAACACGCCTACCAGCTCCCATCACCATCCTCGAAGTGCGGTCCTGTACGACAAGGAAGCGATCAGACATTTGCAAAACACATCGATTCTCATCCATCAATTGTCCAATTGAGATTAAATCGGACTGAAATTCTTCAACATAAAATACAGATATCATAACCAAATTTGACCCAAGTCGAACTGTTCCTTCTTTAACTGAAATTCGTTCCCTACCATCAGCTAGAACTATCAAAATTGGGTCCATATCTCTAACATCATCAATATATCAAATTTTCCCGTCAAATGATGAGAGGCTCCAGTGTCCATTATCCAAGAGGGTGAAGTAAACTTACCGGTTAGCTTTTCAGTTGCAGCATCTTTCCCGGAGTTGAGAATGCTTTTGATGGTTCTCCACTGACTGTCGGTGAGACCATTCACACCATCACGGTCTTCGTCAGTGAGAGCATAGTTAGCTTGCTCATATGTGTCGTGGTTTGGAACCGTCACACGATTGGCATAGGCAGCTGCACCACGTCCACGCCCTCCGCTCGAATTGGTTCCTCCACGACCTCGAGTTTGCAATGATCTGCTCCGTGGCCTATCTCCCCACCACTCCGGATAGCCAATGACGGCATAACAGCTTTCGGATGCATGACCACTGCGATTACAATGTTTACACACCATACTCTTATCTTTTTCATCACCTCTTCCTTGATAAAGCTTCGGTCTCATTTGAGCTGCAAATGCATTGACTTCACGTTGATCATCCAAAACATTTGCCCCATTCCTGAGCAAATCCTCCTCTTGTCGCACTATGTTGTATACCTCTTCTAAAGGTTGCACAGGAATACGTGACACAAGACTCGATCTGACCGTTCGAAACAAAGCATCATCAAGACCAGACAAAAATTCATGAACTTTGTCTTCTTCTCGATCTTTCTCTTGAAGAGCACCAAGATCGCACACACAACCACCACACTTGCAGATGCGCACCGGTTTGAAAGCTAGCCATACTATCCCAAATCTTCGTTAGCTTCCCATAATATGTCTCAATTGTAAGCCCTCTTTGCTTACAACACGCTAACTCAGATTTCAGTTGTTGAAGCTTTGGCCCATTCATCACAGAGAACCTTTTCTTCAAATGATCCCAGAGATCCTTCGCCACATCACGATGAGAAACATTCTTTTTCACCACCGGATCGATACTCATCTTAATCCAAGACACAAGTAGTGCTTAAATTGTCCACCAATCCTCCAAATCTGGAGATCCTTCTACGGGTTTTGAGATTGTCCCGTCGAGGAATCCAAATTTCTTGCGAGAACACAGCGCCGTCTTCATGCTACAAGCCCATTCATCATAGTTACTTCCAGTCAACAATGGATGTGAGATTACTGCACAAGGATTATTAGCGGAGGTTAGATCGTAGGGTAAAATTGTTCTTCTCACCTCCACTGTCGGGTTCGGGATCGGGTTCGTGTTCGTGTTCGTGTTCACGTTCGCAGGAGCTCCAACCATTGTCACTCTTCGTTTCAAAAGAAAATCAAAATTGATTTCTCAAGCTCTGATACCATGAAATAAACAGAGTTTCTCTGATCTTTATTATGAACGATTACATGTACATATATAGTCTTTAGAGAACACGATCTCTATGCTATCACAATATCGTATATTTACAGAAAATATAGAAACAATATTAACGATGCAGATTTTATGGAATGAATCTGATACACATTGCTGATTTAACGGCAACTTCCTCTTCACGCAACTTTGTAGCTAAAGCAAACCCGGTTTACCTTTAAACCAAATCTCCAACTCCAACAGGTTAACAGAAGCTTTTAAAAGAAACTCACGCAATGCACTTCTCTAAATGTTCATAACTCTATAAGGTTCTAAGAAAAGTTGCTAGGTACATTTTTTTATCTATAACCACGTTTTGTTATACACGTTTAAAATTTTAAGAGGAAAAAAAGTTAACAAGTGTTGTTTGTGGTTTAATTCAAAAAGCGTTCCTAAACATTCATTGCATTATTGTCTTGTTTTCAAAAAGCGTTTCTACATTCATTGCATTAATGTCTCAAAAAATCAAAACTAACACTCACATTCTAATTCCATATAGGACTACAATATTATTATGATCGGGGGCAGAAAGTGATCACTTAACAAGTTTACAAGCTTCGTTTGCTTTTCCTAATTATCTGGAAAGAGGAGATATAAATTGGCTGTTGATAAGTGTAAAAACTAATCAAACACCTAGAATCTTCAATGACTTTAGATTGTAGAAACTAATGAAGCACCATTATTTTGTTATTCCCTTTGATTTGAATGCAATCTATAAGTGGCTTTAGATTGTCTCCAAAAGCCATTAATTAGTGTCTCCAAAAGCCTTAGAGACACTAATGTTCCACTAAGATATATATGGCACCGGTCGAATCAAATGTGTCGAAATAAAAATGTGATTTCATTTTACCTTTATAAACCAAAAGGAAAATATATCGGGCTGCTTTTGTACTCATGAGTTTCTTTAGTTACACAGTTTTTCAACCACACAACTTAAATTTTATATCCGGACTAGTTATCCAAACTCTGGAAAAAGGTTGAATTCAACAACATTAATTTCTAATTCTAAATCCTACGATTTAAAAGGTCTTTTTGAAAATTTAAACAAAGTTAAATGAAATAAAATAAAACTATTAAGCCGAAATCTAAAGCATAAATTGTTAATCTCAATCCTGAAGATAGATCCGAATTTGAAATTTAAAAATTTATAAATTGGAAATCCAGACGCCTAATCTAAATTTTTAGATATTATTAGAGAATAAATGATCAACTGGAAAAAGTGCTGATAAATTTTTAGATATTACCGAAACAGAAAATATTTGTAAGAAGGAAATGACAAAAAGAAACAAATAATATGTCTAACGATAATTAGTGACGTAAGGAAATATCTTACCTACATACAAATAAAAGCAGTGCGCAAGTGGGTGACGTTGTTTTGCGGCTGAACTTGAAATGTTAGGTGTATGATTACTTTTTTTTTTTTTCACTAAGTGTTGTCTTTCTTGTATTAAGAACATACCTTGTATTAAGAACATACATCAAAAAGTACACTAGTTGACCTTCCACTTACAGGATGAAGACAAACACTATAACAAGAAAAAACATGATCTAACAAAACACAATGTTGATCATGCCGAAAATCAAAAAGTGATGAGTAAACTGAAACAACAACAGCAGATAAGAGAAGTCATAACCAAAAAGAGTTCCACCGGCTCTACTTCCATCTGCTACTTTTGCAAACCTTAGACCTGCAAACTTGTACCATTGCAGTCCCTATTATTCAAACGTTTAAGTTGCCAACAAGGATCCTCAGCAGCAACAAAAGCCAAAAAATGACAGAATTTGCAGAGTGTTTAACGCTTCTTAGGAGGTTTCAGAATACCTCCTTCCTTATGCTCCTCAACTCTATGAGTTCTTCCTTCTTCATCACTCCCAGGTCTTCCCATATTCTTCCTTTTTATTGAGTCTCCCTTATCCAATTGAGTCCTTGAAGCTCCAAACTCTCCTTGTCATGAACATTCACCTACTTCAACCACTCGAGGAACATTTGCACCAAATGCAGGACCCGTAAACGGTTGTACATTAGAGTTTCTTGACGCCTCTTGCCTGCGAGATGGAGGATTAAGATTTAATGTTCCTATATTTGGTAAAGAACCTGCTCTGCCTTCTGGAAAATAAGCAGCCCTAAATTCATCAGGATTCAAAGGAGGAGCTGCCACTCTTGGAGGAGGTTCAATAGGTGCTGGAAAGGCGTTCTCAGACATCTGTGATTGGGAGTTCAGGGAAGAACGATGATATTCATCCCGGGTACACACTCCTTCTCTTCTAGACCTAGTGAGATTGTTGGTAGGACCACGAATGATAGAACGAGGCTCAGGTTGTCGATAAGGGCAGTAATTCCTATGATGAGTCAGCCTGAAACAGCTACTGCAAATTCGCCTTAGTCTTTCATATTGAAACCTTATCAGCGCAGTCTCACCAGAATCAAAGGTAATTCTTTGGAAGAACCTTATACGATCAGTGATCTCAAATCGGATTCTCACTCTAATAAAAGCTATTTGGGTTGTAGTAGCATCATGAAAATCCAATGATATAATTTGCCCTAAACCAAGAGCTATCTCTGTCACTGTGGCTTCACAAACATAGAGGAGAGGAATCCCACGCATTTGAACCCACAACTCAATGTTAGACAAGTATTCAAAAGCCGAGTTTACCTCCCAACGATGAGCCGTGACAAACCAACTATTGTAAAGCCAGGGTTCCCTTCGTAGCACAGACAAGAGATCCAGCTCTCCCGTGAACTCTAGATGTCAGACCCCAAACCCTTGGCAAGGCAGCAACCACAACATTAAGATTTTGAGCTCTAGGATTAAGAGGCCTTGCAATCAGGCTAAGTCTATTCCGTGATTCATTAGTTGCATAAGCAACATACGAAATAAACAAAGGAGGATCCTCTCTTCCTAACTCTAACTGTTGTAATTCATCCCACAACTCATCAGCCATAATACCAGGAAAGGAGAAGCACAAGAGAAGATGAGATGAGACTCGACTTATAAACCTAAGACAGAACTCGTATATATAGCACAAACTAGTCTACCCATAAGACCCGACTAAAGACAAAAGAGAATAAAAAACCTATCCTTATAAGAAGATAATTAACAAAAGAAAAGGAAAAACATAATTGCTAAAAAGACCTCGAGAAAATTTAAATTAATTAATATAAAACAAAACTAACCGACTCATAATAAAGAGAAAACCCAACACTTAGGAAACTACTTAAGATAAGAAGACAAAAAACAACCCAGTCATAAGACCTCCAAATACAAAAAACATTCGCTGCTTACACCTGTCAACCTTCTACCACGACTGGATCAACACAATTGGAAGCCAAACACTTGTAATTTAGCCTGCCAGATATCAGAAGCCAGTCTCAAACATTCTGCTGATGAATTCTTTCCTCTTCAAACAGACTTCTCAACCAATGGGGAAAACTACAAGCCACATAAGATTGCCACCTCATACCAGTGATGACACTCTTAGCGATCTCAGCAGCACCGTTATTACACTGAGTTGATTCCATCATCATAAACCAATCTGATATGTCCTTTGTAAAGCTCAAAAATTCCGCAATATGGCCAATCAACATAGGCCACTCATTCGGTTTATGAAGGGCCTTAATGATATCATGGGAAGTGGCAGCAAATGTGACTTTATCAAAATGAAAGTGATCCATACTCTCTAATGCCCAATCCCAGCTTTTGATTTTTGCATCAAATAGAGAGTATACCTGAGAATATGATCTTCTACTATGTAGTAAGACCTGCCCCATTGAATCTCTAAGCACCCAAGAAACTCCAGCTAACTGTTTCTGTCTTGACCAAGCAACACCAATGTTACATTTTAGTTCACCTGCAGGTGGAGGATTCCATTTGTGTTCTGAAGGACTAACACCACCACTTGATTTTTCTTGAGCATTGATCCAAAGATTGCACTCTTCATAAGCTTTAGCTACAATCTCACTACTCGTTAAACCAGTACCTTGAAACAAAGTCTTATTCCTGTTTTTCCATATCTCCCACAATAACCATGGACTCACAGTTCTCATATGACGAGGGATTCCAAAATTCTGAGAATTTTGAATCACATGATTTATATTGGAGAAAATAGATGTCCCAAACCCCGTTGCAGGTGCCTGAATAAGTGAAAGTGCCCATACTTGTCTAGCAAAAGGACATTGAAACAATAGATGATTAATTGTTTCAATTTCCTCTTTACAAAATAAGCATCCATCTGCAGTTCGAATGCCTCTTGATCTTAATCTGTCTTCTACTGCAAGAGCACCTTTTAAAGCTTTCCACATGAAGACTTTAATTTTTGGAACCGTTTCAAGAGACCAAACCTTGTCAAACAAAGGATTAACAGAAGGATAAACATCAGCCTCCTTGAAGAGATTCTTGAAAGTCTCCCTGCTACTTCTTTCATATCCAGACTTCACCGTGTATAAACCATTATTAGTCCCAGCCCAACAATAAGAGTCTTCGCTAGAGATGAGAGGTCTCTGATGCATAATTAATTGAACATCTTTCTCATGAAATAACTCTGTCAGCTTCTTCAAGTTCCAATTCCGAGTGAGAGGATCAATTAAATGACTAACCTTCATATGAATATTCATCAATGAATGCAAATTCATAGGTCGTCGACTATGTCCATCAAACAGCCATTTATCAATCCACACATTGGTTTGCTCACCATTTCCTATAAGTCTCTTCAGACCACCATTTAATAATTCTCTGCCATACAAAATGCTTCTCCAAGTATAAGAGGGCCTAGTTCCTTGACGAGCATTAAGGAAATCTGTGTTCATGAAATACCGGCTCTTGAATATTTGAGAAACAATGCTCTTCGAATCACTGAATAATCTCCAAGCTTGTTTGGCCAATAGTGCCTGGTTAAAACATTGTAAGTCTTTGAAACCAAAACCCCCTAAGCTCTTAGGCAGAGTTAACTTCTTACCACCTATCCAATGAATTTTATTTGAAAATTCCATAGAGTTCCACCAAAAATCCATCATTACACTTGTAAGCTTAGTGCATAAACCTTTAGGAAGCCTAAAACAGGTCATAATATACACAGGCAAGGCCAAAGCAATTGACTTTAACAAGATCTCCTTGCCTCCTTGTGAGAGAGTTTTATCATACCAACCAGACAAATGAGATTGCAATTTTTCTTTGATATAGCCAAACAAATCCTGTTTGGAACCACTCAAGTTCTCAGGTAACCCTAGATACTTCCCTGTCCCACCTTCTAGATGAATACCAGAACGATTCTTGATCCACCGTTTAGTATCCTCATCTACCTTAACTCCAAAAGTGATCGAAGATTTCTCCACATTAATCAGTTGTCCTGAGATATGCCCATACTGAGATAAACAAAGCATCATCTGTTCACAATCCGATTTTGTTGCTCGACAGACTAACTGAGTGTCATCAACAAACAATAAATGATTAACTGAAGGCCCAGAACCATTAAACTGAATGCCACTAACTTTTTTAGAATTCTCAGCTTGTTGTAGAATATGAATAAGAGCTTCCGTACAAAGCACAAACAGAAATGGAGAGATGGGATCACCTTGTCTGATACCTCTCTCGGGAGTAATATGCCCAAAATGTTGACCATTTATCAGAACTGAATAGGTAACAGAAGTCACACAGCCCATAATCCAAGAAATCCATTTATCATTGAAGCCCAAAGCAACCAAAATTTCTTGTAAGAAAGACCATTCTACCCTATCATAGGCTTTAGACATATCAGTTTTGAAAACCATAAACTCTTTGGAGATCTTGTCATTAGTTCTTAAGCTATGCACAATTTCATGAGCAATGAGAATATTGTCAGAGATTAACCTTTCGGCAAAAAACGCAGATTGAGAAGGTGAAACGATAGATGGGAGATGCTTCTTTAATTTGAAAGATAGGATTTTGGAGATAATCTTATATAAGACTGAGCATAGACTAATTGGTCTAATATCGGACATTCTCTGAGGGTTAGTAAATTTTGGAATCAAATAGAGGTGAGTATGGTTCCATTCTTGAGGCAGAACCCCCGTCTCAAAGAAACCCAGAATCTCTATATAATCTGATCCTTGACAACATTCCAATTTTTCTGGAAGAATAAGGCAGTGAAACCATCTGGACCAGGAGCACTCTCTACATTAATCGAAAAAACAGCAGAATGAATTTCCAATTCAGTAACAGCTTGAGTTAATTCTTGATTCATCTCCTCTGAAACTCGAGTTTTAAAACCATCCAAAGCCGACTGAGAGTTAGCAGGATAAGAAGACATGAACAGATTCTCAAAGTAAACAGAAGCAATATTGCCTTTCTCTCTATTCAAAGTGTGTTCATTGCCATTCTCATCAACCAAAAATCTCAAAGAGTTTTTAGTTCTATTAGCTTTCACCATGGCCTGGAAAAACTTTGAGTTCCTATCACCTCCAAACAGCCATTTATCTTTACTTTTCAATCTCCAAAAAGATTCCTCTTCTCTAAACGCAACCCCAAGTTGAGTTTGAATAACTGAAATTCTAGACCAGCAAGGATATTGTTTGCTTTTTTCTTCATCCAATTCTGATCTTAGTCTCAATATCCTATTCTGAGCATTAAAATCACTATTCTTTTTCCATCCACTTATAGCTTTTCTGCACTTGACCATACGCAACATAGAAGAAGAAACATCTGAAATGCCATTACCAATCCAAGAACTCAGGGTAGAAGCTGCACATTGAGGGTCCTCTGCAAACCGTTTATCATAACAGAACTGACCTCTAAACACTTCCTGGTCATTAACAAAGTTCACCAGAACAGGTCTATGATGAGACCCTAATTTCTCTAGGAACCATTGGTGAGAATTTGAAAACATCGTAAACCATTCCGAATTCCCAAAACATCTATCCAATTTACATTGAATCCATTGATCATTCCTTGTTCCTCCCCAGGTGAAACTATTTCCTGAACTTCCCATTTGATGCATGTCACAGTTAAGTAACATATTCTTGAAAGGTTGAAAAGAAGATATCAACCTAGATGGACCCCCTAGCTTTCCATCATTAGACAAAATGTCATTGAAATCCCCTATCATACACCAAGCTGAATTTCTCTGAACCCCAATACTACTAAGCTTATCCAACAGAAGATATCTTAAATGCAACACAGGGTTACCATACACACAAGAGACAAACCAGCTTTTTTTTCCTTGAGACACTTTTAGATCCAAAAGATTTTTATCTTCAAAAAGAAAATCTATCTCTAAATGATTTTTCCAAAAGATCGCTAATCCACCACTCTTTCCAACTGGTTCTATAGTATGAAAGTAATCATAGCCAAGCCATCTAAAAACTTTCAATAGAAACTGATCAGAATTCATGGTTTTCCATGAGGAATAAGATATCCGGGAAATGCTCTTTTTTCATTTCCTTAAGGTGCCGAATTGTCCAAGGGTTCCTCAAACCTTGGCAATTCCAATTGAGGATGCCTTATTGATATTGCGATGGTTCACAAGGAACCACCGTATTATCAAATCTCTTTGGACATTTTGCAGCTTTAGCTTCAGAAGCTTGATTCTTCCTTATGAAAGTTTTAAAATTCTTGTTATTGAAACTAACCTCTTTCTTAGTCGTTTCTAAAGAGATTAGCGCCGTCTTCCTAGACTCAATCTCTTTCCTTGATCTCGGATGTTTCTGTTTAATACTCAAACCAGACGAACTCGGCCTATCAAGAGAAGATGGACAATTTGCCACAAAATCCAAATCCAGGAAATCAGAGCTAGGCTTTTCCTTACAGGACTGAAACATATCTTGAGATACCAAAAGGCCTGGTGGAGAACTTGAAGGAGAGTTGGAATGATCAATAGAAACCACACCTCTCTGATTATCCAAAACCCCTAACCTTTCCTTCAACCCTTTATCTATCACAGCATCTTGAAACTCACACCCCAACGAGGATTGGGTTAAAGGAATATTCAATTCCTTCTCAGGAACCATCCTCTGTAAGTGTTCAGAATGAATATTCTGATTTTCTTGTTGACATAAGGGCAATCAGCTTTATCATGAGTTAATCTTTGACAGAAGAAGCAACGTTTCCTAATTCGCTCATAATCAAAAGTGACTGAAACCACTTCACCTGAAGGCACCTGAACTGACTTGGAGTTACGCAGAGGATTTCTAACATCCAAATTAACTTGAACTCTCACATAATCCTGTGCCTGAGATTTCTCCAAATCTAATTCAACCTTTACCACCTGACCAACACACCCTGCAATTTTCTTTATCGTCTCCTCCGTATAATAATTAACCGGAATATTGCGAAGACGAATCCAAATCGGAAGGATCATCAAATACTCCTCAGGTGGCTTTTCTACCCATCGATCCATTATAACACACCACTCATCTTGAGTCCAAACTCCTGTTTTCAAGATTTCAAGTAAATCATCATTTGATTTATAGAAAAATTGAAATCTTTCTTGAGATAGAGCAACCCCACGAACTCTAGAGTAGATCCTCCAGATTCTAGGCATATCTAATATCCAATTAGACATCCGTTGATGAGAGGGATTCAGAAATCTTCCAATAAGACTGCAACTATTCCTCTCAATCGAACTTAACTGAGGTTGATTTGATAGAATTAAAGGACTATCATCGTTGATCGTCATCTCAAAGATTGCTTTATCCAATTCCATATTCATGATAAGAACCCCTTTAAAACACTTTCAGAAGATACTCACAGCAACACAATTCACAGAGAATTGATACAACTACAGCTGCAACTACAACCCAAAGATCTTGACTTGATTGAAACTCAAAAGATTTAGAACTCCGACAGAAAACGGAAATATCTTCGACAAAGGCTCCGCTCCAAAACAAGAGTGCAATAGAGGGAGAAGTTCTTAAGCCCAGCTGAAAAGGGACGGCGAACAAACGGCGATTTGAAATTAGAAATTTCAGCTACTAAGAGAGAGAACAGAGAAAATTTTTTAGTAGGTGAGTGTGTTTGGTCACCCATTTAGGTTAGTTTGGTGTAGGATTACTTCATCTAAATAATTCAAATGAAACAAAAAGTTATGGTGAATACCAACGATTAGACGACTTTTATGTGGCTGATAAAGATTTGATCTATGTTTCTATTGAAAATAATTGGTGATACTATGGTTAACGAAAGTCATGCAACTTGCTAACTTGGTTATCCATAAAATAAAATTAATTATAAAGTGATAAAGACATGAGATAAATCATGATATTAACCTTTAAAACTAAAACGAACAAGATAAATAGATTGATAAGACGATATATCATCAATAATAGAGATCAGCTGCTTTCATATTTTGAACCATGAATCTGATTCTCGTGAGAGGTTATCACAATTTACTTATCACATTTTGAATATGACGCAAATTATTTGAATTTGAAACTTTATCCCGTTGGTACGTCCATTGTCCACGTTGTCCCTCATGGCCTCATTTTTCTTCAAATAGATCCAAATGGCTGAAAGAGACGACAGAGGAAAGAAGCAGCATGGTGTCTTGTAATGTTGTGTATTTTCTTTCCTTTTACAGTTAACCTATTTTCTTTCTATTATCACATGATTCACATTTGATTACATTTTTAACTTTAATTAGAGGATAATAGTTTTCAAAAATTAGTTTGTGAGGCTCAATACTGATAGAATAGAGCATAGGGATTTGCAAAATCGTTTGTTTACTCTATGGACATCTCCTAAAAAATCCACACCATTTTAGGCTCCGAATGAAGACGTGCAGTTCAACTGCGCATAAAATGCAGTGCGGTTCAAATAATAACAAATATATATATATATATGCAAAGAATTTTGTTACTATTTGAAACGCACCGCACTGTGCGATTCGGTCAGCATTCAAACCACAACACTAAATATCTCACTAAAATAGCTACTATCATATTAGTAAATTAAAGATATTCTTTATTATTTAATAGTTTTGATTAGTACATATTATTATATAATTACAGAATTAAAAACATATTACATTTAAATAACTTTAATAGTAATTATTGCGTTCACATTTTTGCCTCAGTAAACACAACTTTGCCATCCACTAACTAAAATGTTATAGTAAATATTACTATTAAAAATCACTTAACATAGAAAGAAAAAAAATCACTTAACAAGTGTACAAATTGGTTTGCTCTTACTAATCCTAACAGAGAGATAGAGAATATATGGCTGCTAAAAAGTAAGTGTACGACGTGAAAAGGACCGTAGTGTTCTACATGTGCGCCTTAGATGGTCTCCAAAAGCCACTACTTTACAAAAGCTATATAAGAACAGCGTTATGCTTCATGCTTTGTCTATTTAACAATTACGCGAATTGTATCGTCTAATTTTTAAATAACCATGTTGCACCGCACCTAATCAAATCTTAATATGCTTGAACGAGTCAAATGTGCCAAAATAAAAAGGTAAGTTATTTTTACTGTTAAGATCAAATATTTTACGAACCACGAAGACAAAAATATATCCAGCTGTTTTTTTTTGGATACTCTATAGTCTATACACTATCAAACACAATATTCTCTATTTAACAAGAACAAAAT
>Ga0041059_1001650_pt1 | contig 17439 bp, 12 predicted proteins | sample AraColnosormetaG_FD_56232 | JGI IMG/M metagenome (GOLD analysis project Ga0041059, IMG submission 56232) | Arabidopsis roots microbial communities from North Carolina, USA - Col MF nosort | ecosystem: Host-associated > Plants > Roots > Unclassified | place: USA: North Carolina | collected...
AAAAAAAAAAAAAAAAAAAAATCAATGTCGCTGTTTCAGATTCAGGACAAGTAAAGTTGACTAGTTTGACTATGTTTTCAATCATATTAGTCTTCAAGCTACTGAACTAGTAGTAGTACCTTAATTGCAAGGGTAGATGTAAGCTCCTTATAAAATCTTCATAAGAGGTTCCTCCAAGTCCTACCTTCAGTTCCAGCTGCCATGTAAAATCATCAATTTATCATTCAAGGATTAGAAAAAACAAGAATAGCTATTGTTCTTCTGGTAAAGTTACAGTAACTCAATAAAAAACCAAAAAACTGTATACATCACAAAGAAGGAAAAATAGTAATCTCCACAATCTGTTGCTATCAACAAAAAGCAAGTATATTTAGATTAATGTGCCATTGTTGTTGCATCACTAATAACTTGATGGATCCTGCAAAATATAGCCAGGAAAGTAAATGCATATATTTTAAAGAGCTCTCGTGCATTGTTGTAAGATTAGTAGGGTTCTAAGAGCTGCAGTAAACTGAGATGACTGTGTGAAAAGCATATTAACTCAAACAAAATCTAGAGCTTTGATATTGCTATAGGCGAACATAAAGAAAGAAACGTGGAGTCTACTACTCTTGTACTTACATTAGGTGCAATGAGACCACCAAAGAAGATAATTCCCGATATCAATGCAACGCTGGTCGAATAGAGTTGTTTCAAAGTCTTTGGTGTCTATATCAAAAGATAAGAAGCAGAGACAAAGAAGAGTTAAAACAGAAGGGAATATCAAAAACTGAACAAGAGACCGTTTCATAATTTGTAACTGACCACATTAGGGAGGAAAGGAATAGAAGATGTGATCTCAGGCATCTCGGTAGCCTCGAGCTCACTGTCCTCATTGATGGCTTTAACACTCTTGATACGTTGCTGCACACGTAACCTCCTCACTTCCTCCATGAGGAGAAATATCTTATTGCGTCTACTCCTTATGTTATCTTGGATTTCCTGAAGCTGCATCTGCACAAAGTCTTGAACTGTCTCTGATCCCTCAATGATACAGAAGTTACTGAAACAATATCCACCAAACAAATAATCTATTACCAGTTAGAATCAAAATGATAATCGTTATACACGCTATAGATCATATACATAGCTACAAGGCTCCCACTTAATCACTAATCGAGCTCTCAAACAATAGATATCGATTTGGCCAAACCCAGGTGAAATTTGAAGATGAAACCTAGAATTCATCAATAAAGGAAGAAATCAGAGGAACTTGCTTTGGGACGGTGTCACCGGAGGGAGGAGGACGGTTGTTGCTGCCGTCTGAACAGGAGAGGAGAGAGCGAGATGAGCCATGGAAGAGAAGACTGGGGCTAGGTTTCAGATAAGATGAGGGAAATCGAAGCAGGGATTTGGAAGTAGATGGAGAAGAAAGTAGAAGATGATGGCGATGAGGAGTAGCAGAAGAGAAGCACGTCATCTTCTTCTCGCCCAACGCTTTTTGCTGTCTATCGTCTTCTTCGGATAATTTTTTTAAGTTATTGCAACTTTTTGGAACCCTCCGATCACTACGAAGGTTACCATTTTGGGCTAAAAGTTAGGCCTAAACAAACTCTAACCGAACCAGCAACATATCTTAAAATGACACAGTTGTGATCTGCAGCATCCAACATAAGAAGATTCAATATACTAGCAGTATCATGTTAGTGAATTGGGAAAGTTGTAATCTAAAATAAAATTGTTATATGAACGTTTAGGAGAGTAATAATGACGCATATGTATCTTCTTTACAAGTGGAAACAAGCCAAGTTAACTAAACTTGAAGTTGACAAAAAAACACCAGAATTTCTCACAAAAACAAACTGCCTCTAGACACAAACCCTCTCATGAAGGAACACACACAGACACAGGTAAGTTTAGTTTTGGATTTAGACAGAATAAGAAGCTTCAAGTTTGGGAAGAAGGGATCTCCAAGCATCCGCGACACTGTTTGCTAAGCGAGCTTGTCCTTTCGCAAACTGATGGAATGCCACTCCCATCTCTTCCGTCTTCTGCTCTTGAAACCTTACTATCTCATCTTCCATTCTCTTTACTATCCTCTCAAATCTTCTCGTGGCTTCCTCACTTTCTGCTTTTATCTGCATTGTTGCGGTATACACCACAAGTTCAAGCACCCAAAAGCATTACTACAAAATTTTCAAGGATTGTTTTGAGTTCTTCTTACCTCTCTGTATTCGATCTCAGCTTCTCCTACTTTGTCTGAACGTGTGAGCATGAGTTTGTCACTACAATAACAGACGAGAATTTCTATAATGTTCTACGACGATTGTTGACAGAGAAGACAAAAAGGGAGAGAAGCCATCATACAGATTTATTTCTTTTAACTTTGTTGTTTCTGACAATTCACAATGTTGTTTGAAAGCAGTGCCTCGTTCTGCTATTGTTGCCTGGAAAAGCAAAATATGGAAACAAAAAGGTAAGAGTTTAGTACCAGCAAAACGAAACCATGAAAGAGAAATCAATCCCACAGGCAAAGGCTAGAGAACTCACCTTAATCGATTGTACATAACGAACATAGTCCTTCAAGGGTTCCTCGAAGTTCATCAGGACTTGTTGAGCCTACAAATAGTGCAAGATAGGTCAATAAAAGCATCTAGGAATATAGAATAGATGAATTTCGCCAAGATATATACATTTCTTACTATAATGATTTAGAAAAAAAGAAGAAGATGATCTAGTCTTACAAACTTAATACCTCTTTCTGGAGCTTAATCGATAACAGTTCAGATTTAGTTCCAAGATCGGAAAATGCTTTTCCTGTAGGTTCACCCTCACAAGCCCCAAGAAGTTTTACAGCCTTGCCAAAATCCAACAGTGATTGACCCAACTCTGCCAATAGGTTGATACAGCATTAAAACTGAAGATCCATTCATGCGGTTGGGAAAGAGAAAACAGAAAACATAACAGAATTTATATAGACTAAATTCTGATTTGTGATATTTTTATTACCTCTATGCCTCTTGACTAGGCGATACGCATGCTTCTGAGCCTCAGTCAAGTGGTTCTCAAGCTCGAAAATGTAATGTTTAAGCTTCTCGTAGTCAGCAGTAGTTTCTTCAACAGGTTTTTCTTTTCCAAGGACAGCATCACTAACTTTTGACTGGACATCCTGTCAATAGTGCAGATATGGCAGTAAGATGATGGCGCACCACAAAGGTCAATAAAGAGCAGAAAAATAATATTTACATGGTCAGAAAAAACATTCTTACCCTAAACATTTGCATTAGATCTGCAGGCTTCTTGAATATACTAGTTTCCTGAAACCTGAATCTGTCCATTGTCTGACGAGAAAAGTAAACTGTCATTAGAGACAAGAACCTTCTAATATGCAAATTGCAGTCCTTCCAGTAGGAAAAAAGAAGAAGCATTCTACGAGCATTTTTATGTGAAGATGATGTAGTAGCAATGTGAAGTCCAGATATCCTACCTCTTCATCTGCTTGCAAAAAGGTCCTAAGATCCTCACTCTGCTGAAGCTCAGGGTGTAATGCTATTCGATTAACAAATATATCCAATGCTGCTCGCCTCATTTCAATAAATTCGGCACTAAAGCGGAATTTTTCTGCCAAAAAGAGTATTAATAAACATGAATCCAATATACTAATCTCCATCAGATAACAATTACAAGAGGAAGGCACTCATAAGTAATAACTTTATCAAAGCTGTACATTACCCTCGTGCACTTTCCAAAGTCTCAACACCTAATCAGAGACCTCTACTAACAACATCTAACCTAACTAAATGGAACAAGGATAGCTGGATTGACTGACATAAAACTATAGAGATGCACAATTCGTATCTTTGACTCAATCAGATAATGTGTTCAACTAGATAGAGAGCAATAGAATAGATGCCGACTACAAAAGATTCAAATTAATAGCTAGAAAGGGAAAAGCTAGCTAATTTACCTACAGCACTCTTCTCTGGAAGAGGAGGAATGAAAATGCCCTTGTACTTTTCAAAAAGCCGATCCCGTAACCAGACGAAATCACTGTATCGTCTAATAACAATCTTCTCGGGTCCTTGGTACTCCGGCAAGTTAGTCTGCCAAAAAAAAAATCCAATTTGTCAGAAATTGATCCTTAGATAAACTAATTCACAACAAAACCATAATCAACCCAAATTCTAGCTGCTCAGCATACAATTAGATAGTTTCGCAACAACAAAAAATCAGCGAATAATCTTCTGTTATCACCCAATTTTTCAAATAGAAACCCTAGACTGAAAGCTACGAATCAGGTTCCAAGAAGGATAAACCTTGGTGATAACTCTGTAAGAGATATAAGCTTGTACGCCATTGCCTAATTTGACAGGATCTGTGACGGAGACTGACAGATACGGATGCGAAGACGGAGATCTAGGGCTCTGCATCGATCCGGAGATGTTCCTCGGCTGCTCCGTGCTCTCCATGAGACAACAACGAGAATCAACCCCGTGAGATCGAAAAAAAAAAAAAACGATTTAGTCAAAAATTCACCTCTAGTGGCAGATTTGTAATATTCACGAGTTTTGTGTTCAACTTTCGGTGCACAAGTAAGTAACCTTTGAAAAGAGAAAGGTTATCAGATTTTTTAACTTTAAACCAAAATTTCATTTTGTCATATTTAACAACAAAATTTGATGAAATTAGATAAATTAGTTCGTTTTAGATATGATTATTAAAGATAGATTCTTGACAAAAATTAGAATGATAAGACACTTAAGATTGGGACAAAAGAAAAATGGAAATTTTAACTTTTTCACTACTAGATTATGAAATATACTATCAAATTAATAACACTACTAGTATTTTGTAGTTATGCTTTCAAAATAAACCGGTTTTTAGTGGATAATCTCGTAAAAATATGCTATATTAGAGTAGTTTTCATTAAAACCTTCATCTCTAGTTTAAAAAATAAATAAATCATAAAACATAAATAATTGGGATTCACGATATAACATTAACTATTTTATGCATTTCATTTATCATCATTCAATTTACAATAAGTCGGAAACTAATTGCACGCATCTGATTTATTACAGTCAAACATCATCTATCTGTTAAAGATATAGTAGAAATCTAATATCCAAGTAATCAGAGATTAAGAAAAACACTGATGAGAAGAATTCATTAATACGTTTGAACTCAAAAAAACAAAAGAGTATCTGATGAGAAATCTAGAATTTTGAATCAGAGAGAGATCTGATGAAAAAAAACATCTAAGAAGAAACAGGCTTCTTCCAATCAGCAGCAGCACTCAAGAGAGACTTGGCCGGAGAAACCATAGCAACACCTCCATTCTCTGCCTTCGAGTACTTCTTGTACACTGCACGTAGCCTGCTCTCACCGCATCTCGAGTGAAGAAAAGCTAAAAGCTTTGAGCAGTCCCTATAACACAGCACAAGAAAACCATATCAGCCTCTGCAATCAAGAGTCCAAAAAACAAAACAAATGATGCTAACTTGGAGGTCTTTGTTTCTCTACTTACATAATCTCAGACTCTGTGTAGCCGGTGTGGAACTGCAATGTATCAGTCCAAGCAGGGGACTTGTTCAATGAGCATCTTGCCGTGTAAACAGCTGAAGCAGCAAGCATGGAGGGACAGAACGTCAAGGTGTCGTAATGCATCATCCCCAATTCAGCAAGGAAGTGAACCATATTCTCCATCTACACGATAAACAACAAAACCAGAATCAATCTCTTTCCATCGAACATTGTTATAACAAAAAATCTGAACTTTAAACAAAAAATGTACTCACTTCTGGATCAGACATCGAAGCTTTGATGAAGCGGACAAGGAAGACGTATTGAGTCGGGACTGTCAAATACCATTCGAGGTTTCCAAGAATTGCCTTCTCCATCACCAGAATCTGTCTGCTACTGTAAGCATTGTCCGTGACATACACCAGATCGTTAACCTGCACATCACATGAACATCAGCTCACAGTCACATAGTAAAAACACAATCAAATTGTTGAAAACAAACAGTAAGTACCTGAGGTGGCCAGATTTCTTCATATTTGGAAGCAATAAGCAAGGCACTGATTCCCACTAGCTGTAACTCTCTTTTAGGGACAGCTTTCACAGAGAGGAATCGATCAATGATGTTGACGGTGAGGTACAGAGTTTCAAGGTTGAGCTCAAACTTGATGTGAACTTCTAGTAACCAATCAATCAAGATCGCTCTCATCTTCTCATTCATTTCAGTCTGAATGTGCATGTACATCTTAGGCTGACTCTCCTTCTCAACTTCTTTATAGAACGAGTACATATCATCAACATACTCCACCGCAGCCAAATGGTTATCTTTGTCAGATTCATCAATATCGATAATCTTTGGTTTGTTGACTATACCACAAGCAGCTTTGCTCCGAGCACTAAGTACAGACGAGTACGTCACTTTCTTATTCTTAGGTGACATCGCTACTTCCTTTTTAGTCACCTCCTTCTTCGTCTCGATCACTTCAACAGGCTTCGTCTGTTGCTTAACCACTAGATTCTTCTTCTGAACCGCCCTTTGAGCTTCTGGGTTTCTTGCAGCAAGAGGTTGTCTCTTTGGACCAAGAGCTGGAACCTTGTTGTCTCCATTGATTGGCTTTCTTTCGAGTTGGGCATTCGCTAATAACTGGGCACGGAAACTTCGAGTAATGGGTCGATTAATCGGAGGTTGAGCCTTTCCTCCTTGAACTCCGGGAACAGAAACAAGATTTCCGATGTCACCGAGGGCACGCCGACTCTTCACAGCACCGTTTTTGTTCTGAATCTTCAAACCATCAACGAGAGGAGCACCTGTTTCACAGAATTCAAAAGAAACCCATCAAGATCTCATCTTTATTTCTAAAGATTCACAATTTCAATTCTAAAGATTAACAAAATCGATCCCGTTACGAGATACTTCATATTCAAATCGGATCTGTATCGTCGACGAGTAATCATAACAATACCCAAATCGGACCGATTTAGGGCAAACGAGTTATATTCAAGTTAAACGAATCAAACCAAACCCGGATTTTAGATCGGCGTAATCCAAAAAGCAAAGATTTCACACGCGGATCGTACATATATCAAACACAACCCAGCAAAAAAATCAAATCGATTCAAAGAAATCAAAACAACGAGATCAACGATAACCCAGATTAATTCAAATCGATTCATAGAATTAAGAACGACGATATCAACGATAAACCCATTAAAAGACGCGAAGAACAAACCTCTGACTTGTTCAGGTACGTTTGCTCTCGTCGCCATGATCGCTCTCCCAATGATTCTTACTCTTCTTGTTTCTTAGTCTTGATATTTCTCTTTCGTAAAGAGTCTCTGCGATTGTGACGAAGATTGGAAGCGAGCGCTGCTTATGAAGAGGAGGAGGAGCCAACGGTTCAATTCCAACGGTCATATTTTTGGGGATTTCATCTGTTGCCGTTAGATGATTAAATTTTAGATCTAACGGTGGATAGGTTAGTCTTCGAAGTTGGAATGCGCTGGCACTGGATAATTTTACACTAGTCATCGAATGAGGCCGTTGGACTGTAAATAAAAAAGGTAAAGCCCATCCCAACTTTTATTTCTTAATTAAAATTTTGGAATATGATTAAGAAAGGAATATTTCATTATTCTTTCCAAAATAGCAAAATGAGATTGTATGTTTAGGTTTTTTGAAAACAAATAAAATTTGAAAGTCTTCGTATATGGACATATATCTGACCAAAATCAAATATCTGTGTATTTTTCAAAAAAAAAAAATATCGTAAATAAATATAATAAAAAAAAATAAAGGTAAACTATGTGATAGCTTACTTTAAAAAATTTGACAGTCGTATGAGGTATTGAGGTTGTATCTGTTTATTTTGATAATTTTTATAAAGTTTGACTCAAATTTTAAGTTTTATCAAAAAAGGAACCAATGATTTGTTAGGAATTGGATAATTAAGGAAATTAAAACATTCCAATTTTGTAAGAATATCAAAGATCAAAAAATTAGTTCAAAATTTGTGAGTACACTATCATCTGAAAACTTTAGTGATTGATTCTTACATGTAGTATCCTATATTAACTCATATCTGTTTCTTGTTATTGAAGTAAAGTCCTCAACTATTCCTTACTAGCATTGTCCATACAAAAACAAATTTTATATCCTCGATTGTGATAGTCAATTCAAAAACATAAACTAAATACTGTTTTAATGAGACGAAACCTCACAAAAAGATGACGAATGGTTTGATTTTACAAAGGCGAAAGGTAGAATATGGTTTAAAGGGATATAGTAAGGAGAGAAGATTTCATCAAGAGGATGTGATCAATCAGATGAGACCTTGGCGTTGAAGATCAGAGTAAGTCTTCTTGTTGTAAATGTTACCTTCACGATCTTCATATTCTTCTTCAAGTTCTGGCCTCCATTTGTTCACTCCTTGCCTCTCCTGTATCCTCTTCCACAATTCTTTGGCTTCCTGAAACAAACCAAACAACAACAAGATCAAATTACCAAACTATTTACTACTTTAAGCTGTACAAAGTCTTTGATCATATTATATTATTACCTCAATCGAAGTGATTTCGTTGAAGTTCTTTGTGTTTGGGATTCCTAGGCAACGCATTCCGTGTTGGTGTCGCCATTCTTTAAAATGTCTCTCAAAAGCCCTTCTTCCCCAATAGCTATAGTTCCCACATATCTCGCATTTAAACTCCTGCGTAATAACAAGAAATTTAATGTGAATCTATGTTCCTTTGATACAACAATGGTCTCATAAATAAACTACATACCTGGCCAAGGCCATGAAGTTTGTAGAGCCAGTATGGTATAGGCTTCCCATCCCAACCTATTGGTAGCTTCAGCGGATTGTAAATCAAACCGTCCTCGTCATCACTTTCTAATTCGGTATTAGCTTCCTCCCCTTCACGTTCTCCCTCCATTTCTTCATATGTCAACGACTGTTTCTTTACAATGTTTTGTTTTGTCCTTTCGATGGTCTATAAAAGGTGACAACAAGAAAAGTTAACAGAAAAAGTACAACTAGATATCTGGGAGGGGGAAAAAAATGTCACTATGAGCTTTCAATCAACTAACCTCATCAAGTAAATTGCAGAGTTTCTTCACTTTGGCCTCTGTTAGTGCAATCTCTTTAGCATTTTCAGACTCATGTGTTGATTTGGCATCTCCGTTTTGTTTTCCGTTGTGTGGAGGTCTGGCAAAATGTTTCTTATCCAGCTTTTCCAAAGGCGTATGCTGTACAAAAATTGAATTAATTAAGGGAATTAGATAACCTCAAGGTAATAAGAAAAGCTTCAAATAGAATTCAATCCCTACAAAACATGAACTATGACAACAAAAGCCTTAGTTTCATATTAGAAGAAGAGCTGAGCTGAACTACCAAACTAGGTTTCATAACAGCTAAATGTTCCTTCCAAACCCAGTAAGAACAACAAGAACGCGGCTACTAATTGATAAAAGTACCCTCTCATAAGACGAAACTTAAAGAAATAGGAGATTATATAGCAAGTGTAAAAACCTTTGTCAGGAAAAGTCTCTCGGCACGCTGCTGCGGAGTACCACCAACCTTCAGTCCTAATGCCCCCAATGCCTGAATGGCATACAAAGAACATATGATTAGGGGAATATGCTTCAAAAAGGATATTAACATGAAGTAGTATGGTCATTACCTCTTTTAGCTTTTCAGGTCCTACATCTACCAGTTCCTCGACTGTACTGTAGTAATCAAGATCTATGACAGTATGCTGAGATGGAATAAGTTCATTATCCAGGCCTTCTACTATTCCATCTGCATATTGCTCTTCAAAATCAGAACAAACCTGTAAAAGAACCAAACATATTAATCGCAACAGATCAAACAATAGGCACAGCATTGGCCAAACTAGAACTACCAGAATGTCAAACTATAACATGGTTCAAAACCTTCCGAGGATATACAATCTCTGCACTTAGAGCAAACTATGCACCAATGAATATTGAATACAACCATCTAGTTATGGCCATTTATTTTCCAAAATTATGTATTATCTCCAGGGGGATGAAAGACTCACAAAGCAACCAGTTGTTAGAACTAAGGAAATCAAATCCAAAGTTCTACACTTAATACTTGGGAAACTAGTAGAAACTTCTTAAGCACGAATAAATATACCAGTTATGTACTAATGCATAGTTCGAAACGCCCATAAAATTTCATAAGGCAACAAGGTAAACGCAATAAAATGATAAAGAAAGGGAGGAGCTTAAACCTTAGAAAGTATCCGGTCAAGATCTTGCAACGGCTCGGTTCGCTGGAAGAAGTAGACCAGGTACTCAAGTAGAGCTTCCATATACTTCATGTATTGCCTAAAATGAAAAATAGCAATACAAAAAGGAAAGCCATTCAGCTGCAGCTAGAAAAATAATTGGAGGCTTTCTAAGTAAAAGAAAATTCCAATGAAGTGTTTACCTCGATAACTTCAGTTTACGCGGTATTTTCTCTGGTTGAGAAAAAACATCAAGGTAAGCAGAATATTCAACCCTTTCCCCAAATTTAGAGTTGATGTACTGGTTATACATATCATGCAAGTCCAAGTACCGACCATTGCCTTCCTGCGTAACAGACAAGAAGATTTAAGTATTGACAATAAAAAAGGGGCTTACAAACTGTTAAAAAATGCGTCAACAAATAGCAACAATAAAAAGTCAAGCAGAAACCTACCTCTCCACTGAACGCAATAATTGGTTCCTCCTTCAGGCGTGCTTCGTAGTCTTCATTAGCATCAACAAGACGTCCAGAAGGATGCCTTTTATGATATTCACGTATCTGTAAGTTTATAAAAGAAGTTAAATAGTTGCAGCTCTGATGCTTTCATCAGTGGTACAAGAAAATCAAATAATTCAGACAATAAAAAAAAAACGAATTAGCAATTTGAATCTTATTCAGGGTGTCCTCATGAAAATTTCACCGCCTTAATACTCTTATGCAAAGCAAGCCTTATACAGCTAACCAAATTGTTGATGGAACAGAACTAATACACTTTCACTGAGATTTTGTACATAATTCTTGATTCTCCATCACAGTGGTTCAAGGCAATCAATAAAACTATTTTTTTTTAAAAGATCAACAGCTAAATAACAATGTCTAGATTAACTAATAGTCCGGTAAAGTTAGCTGCTCAATCTCTAATATACAACCCACAGAAACTAAAGTAAAGCCAAGTCTTGGTATAGAGAACCATAGGCAAGTTTTAGGGAAAAAAGACCAAGGAAGGTGCAAAGGATAAAGAACAAACCTCTTTCAAACGATCGTAAAATTCACTAAACACATTTGTCCCTGTCGCAGTCTGGCCACCAAGCGCTGCAATCTCATCATCCCACGCCCCATCCTTATCTTCATAGGTTTCAACCTTACAACAAACAAGAATCAAGGTTAGCATTAATCCAAGTTTGAGTTAATTATCAACAACAAAAATTAACTCAAATTTGTGAAATAACACTGAAGCATGCTTAGCTCAAAACTTAGAATCCCTACATACACACTTAAGACCCCAACTATAACCTATATTCAACACCAATCTCTGAAGTTTCTTCTCAATTTAACACCCAAGCCAGAGTGATTCAAAGCTAACTTAAACCCCACAATGATAACCTAAAAAGCTAAAGCAATTAACAGAAAAAGAGGCAACACTCAACACGAACCTGTTATTTAAAAAAAAATCAGCAACCCAAGTTTCTCTGCTCTGATCTAACGTATTCAAAAGAGAAGAGACATAAAAACATATGCGGGAAATAGAAAAGAAGATTAAAAATTGACGAGAAGAAGAGAGAAAGCGTACAAGTTTCTCAGTGGTGAGCATAATAGACTCAATCATGTGACGAACACGATGTCCCTGGACCAATCTGTCCTTGCTGGACGGTGGCTCCTTCTGTAGATCTTCCACAACCAATCGCTCCAACCTTTCAACCTCTTCGTGATTGGAGCGAGTTTGCTCGAGGAGAGTCGACGACATTTTCTCTGTCTTCGAAGCTTTGAAATCTCCTTCTTCGCCGGAGTCTAAACCCTAAATTCCAGTCACTTTTCTTTTCCTCAATCCGAAATCTCGCCAGTAAAATTTTTAACGCCAATCCGAGAGAAAAAGATAATCGGGTGGTTTTTGTTGTGGTTTGGGTCGTTTAAGCCGAACTATGTTTTGGGCCTTTTTAGACGGTTTGTGTTTTAGGCCTTTTTTTGACTGTTAGTGTTTTGGGCCTTTTTAGACTCTTTTTTTTCTTTTATATTTTATTATTATTTTACTTATTATAAAAAAATCTATAATATGGTAAAATACCATTTGGTAATTATTTTCTTTTAAGATCTATTCCATTTGGTAATTTATATATTTTTTATCTGATTGCAATCCTCTTTTAATGGGAATACTCAAACATTATGTGTTTGTTTGATATTGTACTATACTTCAATGGGTTCATTTGCAAAGATGTTAACGGAGAGAAGGTTGTACAGAAAAAAAATGGGCAGTTTACAACCATCCACTATGAATGGCTTTGATATTGGTAGCAAACTAACACAAAATCAAGTCATCATTGTCAAAGTTAAAGAGTTAACAAGCCATTTATTCACTCTTTTCAAATTGAATTCATGATATCTCACATGATATAAGATTTGCAAGCTATCTCCTAATAGTATTGAGGTTTGTTGAGATGACATCTTTAATAGATCAATGGAAAGAGCTATATTTGGTTGTTTTCCTCAGGAAAGAGCTATATAGGATGATCATATATTCATATTGAACCAACGATGGGCATTTTGGGGTAAGTATTGCCACCTGACAACAAAATAATAGCCAATCCCATAGACTAATCTTATGACTTCTGATATTGATTTATGTTTGTAAAACCAAAGGAAGATCTCCGAGTGGACATACAAAATTGAAATGTCGTTAACAATTCATATTTGGTATTATTTTTTTTATCTATAAACAATTTTCCATTATTAGTCACTTCCATGTCCAAGCTCAAGAATTCTGTTTCAGGTGTTGTCTTTGAAAGATAGTCCATGCCAACATCGTTTACATATCAGTATATCACTTACTTTACGGCAAACTAAGGCAAACCATATTTCGATTAGTTCATGAGTCGCTAATTGTAACTTAAGGATATCAAGGTTGGAAGTAATTCACTTTGAAACATCACCATTTCGTATGAGTTGATCTTCTTAATAAAAAGATAATAAATACAGAGAAGCAAATGAGAGTTCATCGTAAACACAGCAAACCAAATCAAGAAAACAAAGCAAATATGGTTATTCATTTCAAATGGTGGAATCAGAATATCAATAAGCAAAAACTGGTACATGGTTTGATTCACGTTTGAGTTATATGTTCCTCATTTTCCACTATTCCATCAAACCAAAACAAACAATAAAAACTCAAACAAAACTTTTGAAAAGCGGCGAAGTCAGAGATGTTAAATATGCCTCAAACAGTTTTAAGCTCATAATGAGGAAATTACCCCTCATTCGCACATCTAATTGGTTCATCATTCTCGCCGTTTCATTGCAAAACCAATAAAAACAATGTATCCTACCCGATTATATAGAACGAGATACTAAATGAACGAAATTAAAATCTGAAAATCCTCAAACGCAAAGATCTCTAGCAGATAAAAGAGATAAACACTTATATCTGAAGAGTCAGCGAGAGAGGACCTTAATTCCAGATCTAATGCCGATATAAAAAAACTCGACCTATAATAAATCAGGAAGGTAAAAACTGGGTTAGTTCTTAGGAGAACCCTAATCAAAAACCCTTAATAAATTTCGATTTAGCGCAGCAATGACTCGACACGCTTCCATTAAGCATTTGTGGAAGGCGATCTTAAGGGCTGCGCAACGATTTAAAAAAAAAACGATAAATACGAATAACACGATTTAGAACATAAGCCCTAATATCTAAGAATTGGGGGTTATAATCGAAGATGCATTGTATATATAGTGAAGACTTGTTTTACCCTAGTCGAAGAAGCTTATCCTCGTTTATTGACTATTGGGCTTTAAGCCCATGTTATTTTAAGCCTTATAGGCAAAACAAGACAGAAAACAAAAAGACCAGAATCGCCTTATTCATCAAGTTTTTTTCTTCTTACTTAAACCGAACCGAACCGAACCGAATTGGATTGAGCCATGCCGACACGGAGTTCTGCTCTATAACTTTAATTCGGCACGCAGTCTAAATACAGAGACACTATATGACAAACTCCTCCATCGCCGGTGGTCTGCACAGGGGAGGGGAAACAGCGATTCGAAAATGTCAGGTCGTGAAAGTTACCGTCTTCAGCACCGAGATCCATCTCAGACTTCATATTTTGATGTATTACCAACCTTGTTCATTAATCATAATTGGACATTGTTTCCTTCTATGATGTCGTTTTACATTTCACTCATTGTACTCTTTTCTTTGTATCTTGTTGCTAAAACAGACAACTTCTTAGCAAAATCTATCCTGAAAGAAGTTATTGTCCGTCAAGGTCTGATGTAACTCTCAAGCGATATGTACTGAATTCATGAAGTAATGGAATGTGGGAGTGTACTTTTCACTGAGGTACTCGAGAACTATCATAGATGGCTATACTTGCCATTAGAGTAGTGGCTTCTCAGCTTCTCTTGTTTTCATTCAGGTTTCTGACTCATATAAACCCGATTTCCCGCAACTTGATGCTCAGACAGAGCGTTAGTCTTTTGGAGAGCTTGCAATCATGCTGGAAAGAAGATGTTCTCGTTTTCTCTGCTGCTGGCAAATTTCTTCGCTTGACATTGCAGCTTCGTTCGAGGTTTGTGAAATTTGACTTTAATATTATCATCAATATTGATAGACATATATCTAGTGAAGATAACGTGAAAACTTGCTTGTTTTACCTTAATCGAAGAAGCTTTTTCACGTTTATGGACTTTAGGCCCATATCTTACGACATAATCACTTTGGAATTTTGGATACTTAACCATTTTATGTTAGGCTCGTAACTGACGACATAATCAATTTGGATACTTAACGTACCCAAATTGGGTTTTGAGATATCATTTGTTTCACCTTCTTTTTCTTGTGGAGGAAGTCAAAATAATATGTAACAGTAATGCGGTTTGATGCAAACAGAAATTTAAAAAAGGAAAACGAACAAAACAAATTTGACGAGAAATTGTAAACAAAAACATATTACAGAAACAAGAAATCTGTCACGATCTCAGAATATGTAAAGATAAGATAATAAACTGATTTCAGTTAGTCTTGTCATTATTACCAAATTCCTATAAGGATATTTGCGTTATATCCTTTAGTATAAATGATTTATTTTCTTAACTAATGAAACACAGAATCAAAACGTTTATAGAAACATAAATCTCATTCATCTTCCACACCTCGTCTTTAAGAGACGAGTCCGTTTCTTTTCATCTCCTCTATCACGATTCACCATCACCAAAACACAACCTCTTAAGATAACGTGAAGAAACTATGAGTGACATCCAAGCAAAAGAAGATGCGGCGCCTGTTGATAGACAGTCTTCTTCGTCGGTTGTGGTTCCTGATGAGCCGTCACCTCTAAGAAAGATGATATCAGTGGCTTCTATCGCAGCCGGTATACAGTTTGGTTGGGCTCTTCAGCTTTCTCTCCTAACCCCATACGTTCAGCTTCTCGGAGTCCCACACAAATGGTCATCTTTCATATGGCTATGTGGTCCTATCTCCGGTCTGCTCGTCCAGCCAACCGTCGGTTACTTCAGCGACCGATGCAAGTCAAGATTCGGTCGTCGTCGACCTTTCATCGCCACTGGTGCCTTGCTTGTTGCCCTTGCTGTTATACTAATTGGATTTGCGGCTGACTTCGGCCACACCATGGGAGATAAACTCGACGAAGCTGTCAAGATAAGAGCCGTTGGTTTCTTCGTTGTCGGTTTCTGGATCCTTGACGTGGCTAACAACACTCTTCAAGGACCTTGCCGTGCTTTTCTTGGTGATTTAGCAGCCGGAGATGCTAAGAAAACTCGAACTGCCAACGCGATTTTCTCTTTCTTCATGGCCGTTGGAAACGTTTTGGGATACGCTGCGGGATCGTACACTAACCTCCACAAGATTTTCCCTTTCACAGTGACTAAAGCATGCGACATCTATTGTGCAAATCTCAAGAGCTGTTTCATTATTTCCATCACTCTCCTCATAGTCCTCACAATCATAGCTCTTTGGTACGTGGAAGACAAGCAATGGTCGCCTAATGCAGATTCCGACAATGAGAAAACTCCCTTCTTTGGCGAGATCTTTGGAGCTTTCAAGGTGATGAAACGTCCAATGTGGATGCTTCTAGCCGTCACGGCCTTGAACTGGATCGCATGGTTTCCTTTTCTTTTATACGATACCGATTGGATGGGTCGTGAAGTGTATGGTGGAGACTCAGCAGGAGATGACAAAATGAAGAAACTATACAACCACGGAATCCAAGTTGGTTCGTTGGGGTTGATGCTTAACTCTATCGTTCTTGGAGTCATGTCCCTTGTTATTGGAGTGATTAGTAAGAAAATTGGAGCTAAAAGGCTTTGGGGAGCTGTGAACATAATCCTCGCGGTGTGTTTGGCAATGACAGTTTTGGTTACTAAAAAGGCTGAGGAGCACCGGAAGATCGCTGGTCGGATGGCCCTTCCTACCAATGCCATCAGAGATGGAGCATTGAGTCTCTTTGCTATTCTTGGAATTCCTCTTGCTGTAAGTCCACCATGTCTTTTACCAATTTTTGTTACTATTATCCATGAATTATTATTTTGTTTAACAATATTAATCCATTTTTTGCTATATTTTATAGATTACATTTAGTATTCCATTTGCATTAGCTTCCATTATTTCAAGCAGTTCCGGTGCCGGTCAAGGTATTTAATTTTAACCTCTCCTTTTGTTTCTAATTTGAACCTACATTCTCATAGTAATGCTAATTAAAATGTGTGAACACAAAAAACGGTAATGGAGAGATCAGTTTCCAATTATAAGAAAAACGATCGAGTATATATTTTCACATAGGGTGATGTATGTTATGTACTAATTTATTGGTTAATTGATATTTTTATACAATCTGTTTACATCTTCAATTATTAGTTGGTTTTCATTCACCATATAAAATTTGTCATAAATGTATCAATAAGATACATAATCGTTCTGTTTAAGATTATTATTAAAGCGTTTATCAGATTAATAAGGATAGTGATAACATTTTTTGTCATTTTTTCAGGACTCTCTCTAGGAGTTTTAAACATGGCAATAGTGATACCACAAATGATTGTATCGTTTGGAGTTGGTCCAATTGATGCGTTATTTGGAGGTGGAAACTTACCTGGATTTGTGGTTGGAGCTATAGCAGCTCTAATCAGCAGTGTTGTGGCACTTACCGTTTTACCTTAATTTTTTTTTTTTTTTTTTTTTTTT
>Ga0041059_1001651_pt1 | contig 17433 bp, 14 predicted proteins | sample AraColnosormetaG_FD_56232 | JGI IMG/M metagenome (GOLD analysis project Ga0041059, IMG submission 56232) | Arabidopsis roots microbial communities from North Carolina, USA - Col MF nosort | ecosystem: Host-associated > Plants > Roots > Unclassified | place: USA: North Carolina | collected...
TTTTTTTTTTTTTTTTTTTGGCCATTGTTTCGTAGACTCGACTCACAATATGTGAGGGGCATGATGGAACAGAGACATCCAATGGTGATGTACTTATTTTTCCTGATATGATCAGATACAGGTAAGGGGTGAAGTCTTCCTAGTTGGAGATTTCTTAGATTTGGTTTCGTTTTTTCTATCAACAGTTGGGACTTTTTTTTGACAGTTTTGATTTAACAAAAATTGCAGGAGATTGACTCACTTTGATGTGGAGACCTTTGTGGAAGAGGTGCTTGTGAAGGATGGTGAATGGCTGCCTGGAAATCCTGAATTGCTGAAAGGCTCATATGTCTTTGTATGTTCCCATGGATCCCGAGACCGGCGATGTGGGGTTTGTGGGCCGTCGCTAGTTAGTAGATTCAGAGAAGAACTTGAGTTCCATGGTCTTCAAGGTAAAGTGTCAATTAGCCCATGTTCTCACATAGGTGGTCACAAATACGCTGGGAATGTTATCATCTACCGATCAAACATCAACAGGGAAGTCACAGGACACTGGTGAGTAAGGAATTACGGATTTATCAACTAGTTTGAGGCTATATTCATCTTTTTCATGTGGTTTTACAATAATTTTGAATGAGAAGATCAAGAATACATTTGTAATGGTGTTGGTTTCATGAACGGTTGTGATCTTTTAATTGGTATCTTCAAACTTCAGTTGTTATTAGTACATTGGAAGTTCTCTGCAATGTCTGAATCAATCATACCCTGTTTTTGACTTGATGATTGAATCATTCTTGTGTCTAGGTATGGGTATGTGACCCCAGAAGATGTACCTATTCTTTTGGAGCAGCACATCAACAAAGGCGAGATTGTAGACCGGCTATGGAGGTACGTACAAAGTTTTCTTGTTCTGTCAGTTTTCTCGCAGTTTCCGGATTAGTGGTAATTGGTAGATTCACACATGATGCTTCTCTGATTATTAGGGGTGAAATGGGTCTATCAGAAGAAGATCAGAAGAAAACTCAAGAAGGGCGATTTCAGCTAAATGGTACAGTCCATTCCGTAAAGATCAATGGGAAAGTGAGTCAAGAATCATCGGTTCACAACGCCGATGTTTCCTGTTGCCAGTCACGAGCTGCAGAACCTAATGGTTGTTGCCAACAAAATGGGAACAGCTCTTCATGTTGTCAAGACGACACTACTCTGATGTTGTCACTGGGAACATCAGAAGATAATCAACTTGAAAGTGAAAACAACACTGAGAAGCTGACACCAGGAAGAAAAATTGCAGAAAAGACTTTCTTTAGAATTAATAGTGACAAAGGATCTTCGACACGTAAGGTTTGCGGAATACCAACATGGTTAGAGAGCTGGGAGCGAGAAGATACTTATGCTGCTCTTGCTGTTGTCTGTGCTGCTGCTTCCGTGGCTGTTGCCTATACTTGCTACAAACAGTTGTAACGAAGAAATTTGTAGCCCTAAGATGATTGTGTATTGTGTTCTTATAAGACATTGTGATTTTGTTTCTGCTTTCAAACTACATTTTCCTTTCGATTTAAAGGAGGGTTCTTGTCAGAACTGTTTGATGATATGTATCCTGTTAACTCTGCTTCTGCTTCTCAAGATTCTTAGAACCGAGTGTTATTGCTAAAATATCTCAGCTTTCGCAATTTCTGATTTAGAAAAGTAGCTTAGGGCTTTTAAGCTTCTTTGCGTTGCAGGTAATCACAAAACCATCTCAGCGTGAACTCTCAAGAATGGCATTGACAAAGAATTAAAAAGAGTTATCACATTTTCAAAATACTAAACGTATTTGCAGATCGCCAAGAACAAATTGATAAATCTAATGGCAGTTTTCTTGCTGAAATATGTCAAAAGAAATCGAACTCCAGATAATTACTCTGGTCAGACTTGACACTAGTAGATGTGGCTGCTGCTGGAGTAGCAGGCGCACTCTCATAATCAACCGGTTTTGGTATCTCTGGTGGGCTAGCGCATCGAACCAATGCCCAATTCACTCCTTCAAAGAAAGGATGTTGCTTCATCTCAGTTGCACCACGCTTATACGCTAATCTATGCTGAGGCTCTTTCACAAGCAGACTCCTAATCAAATCCCTAGCAGCAAAACTGACAACTGGAGATTCTGGGAAACGCAGAGGCTGACCCACAACGTTGAAGAGTGTTGCTCGGTTTCCTGACCCTTTAAACGGGGTTTTACCAAACAATAGCTCATACAAAAAGATCCCAAAAGTCCACCAATCAACCGCACTCCCATGCCCTTCACCTTTGATGATCTCAGGAGCTAAATACTCATGTGTGCCAACAAATGACATTGAGCGAGCACTTGTGGGCTCAGCAACGAGCTCGGGCAATGGACTTACCTGGTTTCCAGTTTCGTTTTTCATTTTCTTGTCTTTCTTGGATTTACTTGAGAAATAACGTGGAGAAAAGCATGTTGTAGGAGCAGAAATGCAAGATGGCTGTTGGATGCAAGCAGGTTGCGCACAATAACCCGAGTTCTTTTGCCCTTCAGACGCAAGAACAGTTGATCTGACCACTGTGGGGCTAACAGTACATCTCAAGGAGAGGTCGAAGTCAGAAAGCATCACATGTCCATCATCTCTAACAAGAACATTCTCTGGCTTTAGATCGCGGTATATGATGCCAAGCATATGAAGATATTCCATTGCAAGAAGTACTTCCGCTACATAAAACCTGGAAAATGTAAACAAAGCCAATATGATTTTAACAAAAAAAAAAAAAAGTGGTATCTTGGATGCAAAACATGAAACTGATTATTCAAAATGTTTTTACTTTGCTGCTTGTTCTGAAAATCGCTTCCCGGGCTGTCTTTGTCGAAGGGTATGCAAGTCACCTCCAGGACAGAACTCCATAACCAAACATGAGAACTTCTCAGTCTCGAAGTGACTATACAAAGTTGGGAGAAAAGGGTGGTCAAGACACTGCAATATCTCCCTCTCGGTCTGAGCTCTAAGAAGCTTTTTACGGCTAGCCAAAGCCCCTTTGTCCATAACCTTCATTGCAAAAAAACACCTTGTTCCGTGCAACTCAGCAAGGTGGACAGTTCCGATATCCCCACACCCTAACCTCTTCAAGAGCCTAAAATGGTTCAACCCCAATACGCCATGTTTCGTTCGGACAGCTTGAATTGCTTCCCATCTCACGTCATTCGCCTTGTGAGGCTTGTTGTTACCACTAAAGCTGCTACATGTGCTCTCATCACTGATATCACTGCTTGTGCTTGGTCTACATGTGTTACTCTTCCCGCTCTGATCAGACTTTTCATTAAATTTAACTTCACCTCCAGTTTTACTGTCGCTGCTTGGAGCAAAAGACAAAGTTGAAGATACTTGATCTGCCAAAGTGTTTACTGAGACACTTTGACTGGAATAAGATGTTTCCGGGGTTTCCTTATCGCCCTTTTCCTTCTTATTTTCTGGGAGAACTCCAGAACCATACTTCGAGGCCATGAACGGTTACCTTACCTATCTACTTAACACTCAAGATTCAAGGAGCTGCTTTTGACTCCAGTAACCACTATTGTCACGGATCCCGTCAGATAGTGACCTGAGCTCTGCAGTGAGCAAAACATAGCGTCAGAGAAGAAGACGGCTTATTAGAATAAAAAAGCTTAAAACACTTCAAATTCAGATAACAGAAGGCTCGTTTAGAACTAGAATCATGGGAAGATCAATAAACAAGAGCTCTCATTCATTTCTCCCCGTAATGAAGAAACATCCTTTAACATAGAGCTGAGCAGAAAAACACTAAAAAGTTGCTATTTTTTAAAAACAGAAGATACCATCAGAGCTGATGCCACAACTCAATCATTGCAGTATGAATCATAAGATCGAGCTCAAAGAAATCAAATTAAGAAAAATAACTGAGTCAAAGAAAAAATAATTTTCATATAGAGAACAAGTCGAAAGAAAGAAGCTTTAGCTCAACTTGGTTACGGATCTCGAGCTCAAATCTCGTTGACAATCAATTGAGAGACATACATTTACTCAACCCAAAGTAATTCACTACTTCCACATCAGGGAACACTCTCTGATTCTCCAATTAACCAAAATTAGCATAAACCCTAATCACACATTTCATGCAAAGTAGACTTTTTTTTTTTGCTAAGTTTAAACAGATCTCAGGAAAGTAAGAACAATCAAGCAAAGCTCTTCTGGATCTATGCAGACTCGTAGAAACAAAAGAAATGAAATTGAGGAGAAATACTTCATAAATCGTTACCTTAATGTATATAGCTTTTGGATTGAAAGATCTTGTCACAATTTTTGGTCAGGAATTAAGCAGAGAAGAAGAAAAGGGATACCAAAGAGAAAGGAGATGACTTTCATTAAGAATCAGTAAAGAGAGATTGAGAAAGCTCATCACCTTCCTTCCATGGAAATGAAGAGAGAGAGAGAGATGAATCAGAGAGTAAGAAATGAGAGAGTTGGGTCTACCATGAAAAGAGAGGAAAGAGTTGGTCAAAGCTAAAGTTTTCGACTTTTTTATTTAGGGCTTTTCAATTCTTTTTTCCTGTATTTTTCTTACAACTGGAAGACAAAAAGCTTTCGAGTTCCCAAAAAAAAAGACAAAGCTTTCAAGGATGCTTATCGTAATGCCTTGTACTTTGCGGTAATAATTATTTCCATGTTTAGTTTGTTCAAAAACATAGTTATTTCCATGCAAATTTTCTTTTCAAATTATATGCAGAAATATATTTTTTGATTTCCTATTTTCAATGGTTTATTGAGATTTTGTTATTTATCCATACCATAAGTCCACAAAATTACTTACCATTTTGGTTAGCAAGAAATTAAAATGAACTCATTTGCTTTTAAAAGCTGTATCTTTTGGGTCCTGCAAAGGAATCTCTTTTCTATAATCTTGGATATCCAAATATAAAGTGAATACAGCAATTATACGATGTTATATGTGATGCATGTGAGTTTGTGTATACAAGGCTACAAGCACTAGCAGTTATAATATGGGCTTATAATCTAAAAATAGAAACAAGAAGATTAGTGTGAGAGAAGTAAATGTAAGGTCCCCAACGGAGGAGAATCTGATAAAGATGGATGAAGAAGAGTTGAATTGGATTGTCATGTTTCTCCAACACTCAAGTCCCACTTCAGAAAACCTTCACATCTCTCCCTAACAATGACCAGCTCACTCCCAATTCCCTTATTTTTTCGTCAAATCAATACTATGAGAAATTCTATCCTTATGTGGTGGTATGGACCCAACCCTCCAAGATTTATGTATTTTATTAAATAATTGCTAGGAGCAGAAAAATGAATAGCCTTTCAAACACACTTGTGAGAGAAAGTAGGGACTCGTTTTTGTTTTCAATAAATTTTACAACTCCAATTGAAAACGGAAAATAGAAACAGCCTCTCACAAAAATCAAGTTATGTGATTGATACAAAACTTTTGGACATGTAACAGCTAATCCATGTGGGTGTCACCCTTTCTTTACGCAGTAAATTAATCAAAACTAGAAAGCCATTGTATAGATACCTTGGCCTCAGCCAATGAAGCCTCTTTTCTTGTGTCCTTCGCCATGGCCAGAACACCGAAATATTCTACTCTTCAAGATGCATCACGATCTCAAACCTATTCTTATCCCCTGTGCTTTGGCGTCTCCTTAGCATTCTCTCTCATGGTTTTTCTTTTTTCTTCCCTGCAACATATTCAACCATTTATGGGTAAATGGGTGTATGATACAACAATGTACATAAGAAGGTTTTCTCTTTTGTCTGTCAAGGAAACACTTAGTTTTTTTACCTAGCTTGAGCAATCTCATTCTTCCATTGTGATCTCTTCTTCTTTTGCTTCCTGGGTTCTTCCACATTACCACTTTCGGTTTTTGTGTTTTTATTCCTTTTGCCTTTGTGAATTTCCTTTGACCTTGGATTTTTTCGTTTGTTCGTGTCTTCTTTAGTGTTACTCTCTCTCTTGGGTTGCCCACTGGCAACAGGTGGCTTCTCCAACTCCTCAATGGCCTCAGCTTTCTCATCATCATCATCACTAGACGACACCTGAGCTTGCTCCATTGTTACAGCTGGCTCATCATTTCCTGAAGGCTGCATTGCATTGCTCATCTTCTTCAGCTGCAGAACAAAGAAAGGAAAAAGTAAATACCTCGTTGGTTTAATCACTATTCATATTTTATAAAACATCTGTTTTGCAGGGAAAAGCTATTCATAGGTTAACCAAGTGTATACCTTTGCAACAAAGAATCCATCCATGTTGTGCACGTGAGGATAGAAACGTCTAGTCTTCTCTAAAGAAGGGTGGAACCGGTGTTCTCTAAAACTGCTAAATCTGAAGATATGCAGCAAAACATTTGTGTTCAGATGACGAATCATGAAATTTTTCAATGCAGATGAAAATGTATATTACCCTGGTCGGCCAAAATCAAGTCCACATGGAACGAGTTTAACATCCCTGTTTTTCAGAGCATAATCGATGACAGCTTCGTTCTGCATAATTTGTTGTACAAATAGAACTAGTGAGAAAACATGAAGATGCCAGGAAAAAAAAATAGTGGAACAGAAAAAGTATGGTTCACCAACCTCGGGTATCATAACTGAACATGTTGAGTAAACAATATATCCACCGGTTTTGGAATTGGCGTCTACCAAATCAATCGCACCAAGTATAAGTTGCTATGCGCAAGAAAAGAAGAGAGTATGGTTAGCATTATATACCAAATGCATCCTTCTTTATATACTCACAGTAAGAGGGTATAAACGGCGTTTATGCCATTTTCATGTTTAAATATTTGTCTTGGATGTAAAGAATGTTTTAGTTGATATTGTTTAAGGCAACAACATACCTTTTGCAAATGGGCAAATTTCTTTATGTCATCAGCACTTTTGGAAGTTTTAACTGATTCGTCTTTTGATATAACCTGCATTGTGTAGAAGTGACATTAAACTATGAACAGAGAAATTCACTTAAAAGACTATAAGAGTGTATGGTCCAAACTTTCTTACTCCAGTTCCACTGCAGGGAGCATCCAGCAATACTCTATCAACCGAGCTCTGACCTAAAACTTTGGTTAGCTGAAAGGCAAAGAAGATGAGATAAATAAAAAATGCAAGGGAATAATAGAGAAGCTGTCTTTAAAACTTTGTTATTTGGTGCAATTACAGTCTTGCCAGTAATTTTTCAATTTGGTTGAGCTGATGGTTTACAACCAGTTTGCAATATTTAACATCCTCAAGCATGTACCGTCAACAGAAGAATAAAGGTTCAAGAAACTAACCTCTCGTCCGTCATAGTTACAAACTATGGTATTTGTCACTCCCATGCGATGTAGATTGGCAGAAAGTGACTTAAGCCTAGGTACTTTCATCTCGTTTGCATATATTATGCCTGGTTATATAAACATTATAACATTAGATATAACTGACTAAAATTATGGGGCTGGAGGAATAAGGAACCAATATATGTATACCTGTATTTTTCATTAGTGCAGCAACATATGTTGTTTTACCACCAGGGGCAGCACTGCAGTGGTATAAGAACTTGTTACAGATATCACAATATACTAGTTGCATATGTCTCACATCACGGGACAATCAAATTGGCTTTTCCGTTTTGACAGCACTTATCATCACAACAATCATAACAAATGATACATATCACAAGCTACACTTGAATATCAGATTAAGGTACTGCTTGGTCATCATATATATATATATATATTTATCTGAGACACAAATATAGTGCATTTATGTAAGATAATGACTTACGCCATGTCCACAACTCGTTCTTTTTCTCGAGGAGCAAGGGCCATCACTGGCAAGAACGAACTAGCACTTTGCAACTGAAAATGTACCAAGAACATACTTAAGTAAACAATAAGAAAACCCATAAAGTGTGAGCCGAAAAGTACAAAAAAAATCAGAAAATCAAGTACCATATAGAATCCTGCCAAATATTCAGGAGTTGCACCAATCGGAACTTGTGAATCATAAACGATAAGTCCAACCTACAAATATTATGCCAGGATCAACTAAAGATGGTCCACAAAAATGTTTTCGCAAATAAAATGGAAGACAATCTGCAAATACTACTTACTTTTGACCACTTGCTTAATGGGTCTAGATTAACTCCTCTGTTCAAAAGTATATCAGCCAGATCCCGTCTTCGAGTCTTAACCAAAACAAACATCAGCATTAATTGAAATATCACAACAGCTGAGAAATACTTTGTTTTAGACACTCCAATGCACAACCAAGTTCACCTTAAGAGTGTTAGTACGTATAGATGTAGGTCTTTTCTTTTCAAAAGCTTCGATTAGTTCCATGAGTTCAACAACAGGAAACATCTGCCAGAAGATTACAACTAAAGAGTATAAGTAACAGAATTCCTACACATAACTCTAGATCAAAGCAAGCATAAAGAGTAAAGTCAGAGACTAGGGAATAACCTCAATTAAAGTTCCAATAAGAAACTCATTATAGCCGTAGTAAGAACTAAGATCAGCTTTAAGCTGTCCAACATAATCATTCCTCTCGTGCTTGTCTCCTTTTGGCTTCAAGTCCTTAAAATTCGACAGGATTCTAACAACTGAAACACAAATTAGTACCATTAAACTAAGAACCGAGAGGATGATTCCTTAGGAGATTTAAAACAATCATAATAATAACATTACACCAGAATTCTTAAAAAGGAATAAAATTTGAAAATGTTACTCACTCTCTCTTATCCTCATTTGCAAGCTAGGAAGATCTGGCGGCCGACGTGCCTCTTCTTCAAGTTCCTAAACAATGTAGAGTAATAGAAAAGATTAGCTAACAAATAGCTCCAGAGATCCAGAATATGAACAAATCCACAATTAAGTAAAGGAAAATGTAACCTTTTGGGTTGGTAGCTGAAACTCATCAGGTTTCTCCTTAATGTTCATCTTGAATTCATCGTCTGCATCTTGTACCTCCTTTTTACGTTTTCTATCAATAGCTCTAGATTTCCTCTCGAGTTTGGATCCACCAGAGTCAGAATCCAAATCAGAACCCATGGTTACCTCCTCATTATCGCTACCATCGAGAAAGTCTTCAGCTAAGGGTTCTGCATCCTCATCATCATCATCATCATCATCATCATCATCATCATCATCATCACTATCATTGTTTCCTTCTTCATCACCATCAGAGAACAAATCAGAACCTGATTCAGACCCTTCATCAGACTGTTCATTCTCTTCTTCTTCTTCTTCCTCGTCTGTGGAAACTTCAGGCTTTTTGAGGGGCTTCTTCTCCGAAATACATTTCCTCTGCTTCTTCAATGGAGGCTTCTGGGTTTTAGCCGCCTTCTTCAGCGGAGACGCCTTAGTCTGCTTATTCAGTGGCGGAGTCTGTGAATTGGAACCCTTCTTCTTGTTACGCGTAAGAGCAGCCATGGATACGGTTTTTACAACTTAGGGTTTATCGCCGTGAGGGTTTAGCAGAATTGCAGAGGTAGGAGAAGCAAGGTCGAAGAATCTAGTAAAGATGGAGGATGAGCAAAGTTGCTTAATGGGCTTGATTGATACTAACTAATGGGCCTGACTAATACTAACTAATGGGCTGTAGTCGAACTTATTTTTTGTCAGCCTAATAAATTATCGAGCCACTGAATTCATAAAACCTATAAAAACATAATTCAATAAGTTATTTGATGTATGCGTTTAGGGGTTTCAAAATGGGTAATCCAACTCAACTCTTAATCAAATAAGTTTAGATGTTAAATGAGTTGGGTCAACCCATAACTCATTTAATTTGATGGATTGAATTGTTAAATGGGTTAACCCATTTAAATAATAATTTAATTAATTATTATTATAAAACAATAATAAATAATTAATATTATTAATTCATTATCATCAAACTTAAAATATTTACGGATTCCACTTTTTACGGGTTTACGTTTTTGGCGGAAAAATCACAGGTTTATGTTTTTGGCGAGAAAATTATAGGTTTACGTTTTTGGCAGGAAAATTACGGGTTTATGTTTTTGGTGGGAAAATTACGGGTTTACATTTTTGACAGGAAAATCTCGGGTTTACGTTTTTGGCGGGAAAATCACGGGTTAACGTTTTTGGCGGGAAAATTACGAGTTTACGTTTTTGGCGGGAAAATTACGGATTTACGTTTTTGGCGGGAAAATTATGAGTTTACGTTTTGGCGGGAAAATAACGGATTTACGTTTTTGGCGGGAAAATCACGGGTTTACGTTTTTGGCGGGAAATTACGAGTTTACGTTTTTGGCGGGAAAATTACGGATTTGCGTTTTTGGCTGGAAAATTACGAGTTTACGTTTTTGGCGGGAAAATTATGGATTTACGTTTTTGGCGGGAAAATCACGGGTTTATCTTTTTAGTGAAAAATTACGAGTTTACTTTTTATCAATTTCATCGCTTGTATATTTAAGAAATTTGGAAAAATATTAATTTTATTAAATTGGTTTAAATGTGTTGGTTAAACTTAAATTGGCATTGGTTTAGAAATTTTAGTTGGTTTAATTCAATTTTACAAAACTTGATGGGTTAATTGGGTAAACCATTGAAATCATTAACCATTACAACCCAACTCATTTTACTCATCAAACCAATTGACTCATCAACTCATTTGACCCATTAACTCATTTGAGTCAAAATTTTCAACTCATTAGAGTTCATGGGTTGAATTGAGTTGAGTTAACCCATGAATTTTAACCCATTTTGACATCTCTACCTGCGTTACATGCTCAGCCCATGCATGATTGAAGCTAGTGATGTTGATAACAAAAACTGAAATGAATCACGTAATTTTCTAAAATCAGTTCTAAACGATTCTGTTTCTTCTTTAAGAATGAAAACACGAATTTATTTTTGGTGAATTTTAATTCCAACTACCAAAAATAATTTGATTGATTGGTTGAAATTTCTTGTAAAATTGTGTTAGAATTTGAAATATTATCATTTGCAGGATATATATGTAGTTTGGCTGTCAAAAAAAAATGTATTATGTTTTTGGTGAAGTTGCAAGTTATTTATAACACATAGAACCTAGTCATAGACGTTGACATGAAACAGATTGAATAAGACAGTGTGTGTCTTAGAAACAGAAACTTGAATAAAAGTGGAAATATGCGTTTCATATTGTATAACCGATAGATTATGGAAACAATGATGCATATTGGCAATCAAAACAAAAACAACGATACATACAATTGCGACCACAAGCAAGACCGAAAGACACACCTGTGACGCGCGTCCAACGCACAAAGAGTCCGAGTCAAATTCGGAGTCTATTAAGCGGTGCACCAGCAAGTATACACGTACGAACCAATTACATGCATAATGCATTAAGACTGTCACTATCGCTAAAAATTTTGTTTTTAGCTGCTGCAAGTGATCGCCAATTAAATTGCAACTCTTACCTCACAAAATTGTCTCTTGCTAGTTCAATTATTTCCTTTTTATTATCAACATCCGCTAATTATTGTAATGCTCAATTTCTTTTTGTAATTTACTCTCTATCCTAATCTTTTACTTTGAATGAGAGTGTATGTATAAACTATTTTTGATAAGTTCTTTCTCTTTTTTCTATATAGAAAGTCTACTTTCTGTAAACTGATTTTTGTCTCTTTCAAACCAGAGAAGTAAAGTGAATAATTGAAAGCTATAGACGGAATACACTACAAATTGCTAGATCCAGTATCTCTAAATGATTAAATGCCAAAAATTGCTATATTTATGATCTGTTTATTCTTTTAGTTTAAGTACCTATTTCAAAAACATACCAGATGTAGAATCTACATTCATACTCGAAATCAAGATTTTAGCTTTTTACCCCGAAGTGAAAGTTTTTTTTCCACTGAAAGTGAATCAACAACTTTAGTTCTAATGAGTTCAGTAAACTTGTCGATATTAAGAAATTCGTCGAGAAATCATGATTCTTTCAGTCTTCACTCCAATACATATTAGAGGAAATACTCTCTTGTATCTTCTCTAATACTAGTACATCCTCTCAAACATCTTAACTAAAACAGAGGTCTAACTTTTTCCTTTTTCCTGGAAAAATTGCAGAGAAAATTTATTTTTAATGTCAGGTCATTAACACAGGTTGCTTACAAGAACATTACTTCTACAGCAAGTTATTCAGAACTCTGGACATTATCACCCGAGTCGATCGACGTCAGGGCCGCCTAACAGAAAATGGTAGGCTCTCTCGAAGTATCCAAGCCTCCAGAGCACAAGGTTGAGTCCAAGATCGTCATAGCCGGTAAATAAAATCTCGATTCTGTTTTGACCAATCTTGGTTCGATGTGGTTTGATTCCTTGTGTACCGTTATGGCTGATGCTCTATTTGTATAATTCTTAAACACAACTCGATTCCTTTAGATTAATGTAGATCATACTAAGCAACTTTGGTTGGTTCTGAGTAAACCGATTTTGTCCCTGGGGCAGATGAAGAAGAAGAGGATGAAAACGACAGTCCAATCGAAGAGGTCCGTTTAACCGTACCGATAACCGACGATCCATCTCTACCAGTTTTGACATTCCGTACATGGTTCTTAGGAATGGTTTCTTGCGTGGTACTCGCGTTCGTGAACAATTTCTTCGGTTACCGGTCGAACCCGCTCACGGTATCTTCAGTCGTGGCTCAGATCATCACTCTCCCTCTAGGAAAGCTCATGGCCACGACTCTACCAACAACAAAACTCCGTTTACCTGGTACAAATTGGTCGTGTTCGTTGAACCCTGGACCATTCAACATGAAGGAACATGTACTGATCACTATATTCGCTAATACCGGAGCTGGAGGAGCTTATGCCACCAGCATCCTAACCATCGTTAAAGCATTTTATCACCGGAATCTCAATCCCGCCGCCGCCATGTTGCTTGTCCAAACCACTCAGGTATGTATACACAATATACAATATAATTCAAAAATTACATAGTTTTTGTTTGTAACAGTTACATTATTTATCTGTCATGTAGTTGTTGGGATATGGATGGGCGGGTATGTTCAGGAAATACCTAGTGGACTCACCTTACATGTGGTGGCCTGCAAATCTTGTTCAAGTCTCTCTCTTTAGGTTCGTGTTTTTTTCTCCAAATCATTCACATTTGTAACTGTCACGAAATTTTACTTTTTGATGGATTAGAGCCTTACATGAGAAGGAGGAGAAGCGTGAAGGAAAACAAACGAAACTTAGATTCTTCTTGATAGTCTTCTTCCTGAGCTTCACTTACTACATAGTCCCAGGCTATCTTTTCCCTTCCATCTCATATCTCTCCTTTGTCTGCTGGATATGGACCCGCTCTGTAACCGCTCAACAGATCGGTTCAGGGCTGCACGGTCTCGGCATTGGCTCATTTGGTCTTGATTGGTCCACGGTTGCAGGTTTCTTAGGCAGTCCTTTAGCTGTACCGTTCTTCGCTATAGCCAATTCCTTTGGCGGATTTATCATCTTCTTCTACATCATCCTTCCTATCTTCTACTGGAGCAACGCTTACGAGGCAAAGAAGTTTCCTTTCTATACCTCTCACCCATTTGATCACACTGGTCAGCGTTACAACACCACTCGTATCCTCAACCAGAAAACATTCAATATTGATCTTCCTGCTTACGAAAGCTATAGCAAGCTTTACCTTAGCATTCTGTTTGCTCTGATCTATGGGCTCAGCTTCGGTACCCTTACCGCAACCATTTCTCATGTCGCCCTCTTTGACGGAAAGTAAGATTCTTTTTTTTTTCTTTTTTTCTCTACTCTGCGTCTCAAAATACTGTATAGATCAATTTATCAGTTTCCATGAAAAATATTTTTTTGTTGTTGTTGTGGTTGTTTACATGAAGGTTTATCTGGGAGCTGTGGAAGAAGGCAACATTGACGACAAAGGACAAGTTTGGAGATGTGCATACAAGATTGATGAAGAAGAATTATAAGGAAGTACCTCAATGGTGGTTCGTTGCGGTTCTCGCTGCTTCCTTTGTGCTAGCTCTTTATGCATGTGAGGGATTTGGCAAACAGCTTCAGCTCCCATGGTGGGGACTTTTACTCGCTTGTGCCATCGCCTTTACCTTCACTTTGCCTATTGGAGTTATCCTAGCGACCACAAACCAGCGAATGGGTCTTAATGTTATATCGGAACTGATCATCGGGTTCTTGTATCCGGGAAAGCCACTTGCCAATGTGGCTTTTAAGACTTATGGTTCTGTGAGTATAGCTCAAGCCTTGTACTTTGTCGGAGACTTCAAACTTGGCCACTACATGAAGATTCCTCCGAGATCTATGTTCATCGTTCAACTCGTTGCGACTATTGTTGCTTCAACTGTCTCCTTCGGGACCACATGGTGGTTGCTTTCTTCAGTCGAGAACATCTGTAACACAGATATGCTCCCAAAGAGTAGTCCGTGGACTTGCCCTGGGGATGTAGTGTTCTACAACGCGTCGATCATTTGGGGAATCATCGGTCCTGGAAGGATGTTCACAAGTAAAGGTATATACCCCGGGATGAACTGGTTCTTCCTCATTGGCTTCCTTGCTCCTGTCCCGGTCTGGTTCTTTGCAAGGAAATTCCCGGAGAAGAAGTGGATACATCAGATTCATATTCCCTTGATCTTCTCAGGGGCTAATGTGATGCCAATGGCCAAGGCTGTGCATTACTGGTCGTGGTTCGCTGTTGGGATCGTGTTCAACTACTATATCTTCAGGAGGTACAAGGGATGGTGGGCAAGGCATAACTACATCCTCTCTGCAGCTCTTGATGCAGGCACTGCGGTTATGGGAGTGTTGATCTACTTTGCGTTACAGAACAATAACATAAGCTTACCAGATTGGTGGGGGAATGAGAACACAGACCATTGCCCTTTGGCAAATTGCCCAACAGAGAAAGGGATCGTCGCTAAGGGCTGCCCGGTGTTCTAAAACCTTGTTGCAGTTTAACATTATCTCTGTAGTTTCTCATACCTGCAGGTGAGGGACAGTTACTGCAAAGTCGTTTGGTGGCCATAATAATAATAATGCGTAAAGACTTTGTGAGAGTTTAAGTGATAAAGTAAAAAATGGTTTGCAAATTAAGAACACCCAAAGATGATAGCTCTAACACAAATTTCAATCAAAGAGAGTATAATTTCAGGACAAAGCAAAACAAGGCTAAAAGTTTCCATCTTTTTCTAATTGAATAACACTAAGATCTGTGAACAACTTCCGTTCCTGTCAATTTCAAGCAATCAAGAACCAAATTTGTCACCTTCTATTGAACTCAGGAAAACTCCTAAATTGTGCAATTTAACGTACATGTCAAACGTAATCAGATCCTAAGATTCATAGTTAGGTTTTTCAAACCTTCGAAGTCATCATGAGAGAGATCTCCAGAGGAGGCAGGAGATGGAGGACAAGCTTGATGTACTCATTATGGGAGAGCTCAAACTTGAGCTAGTAGAGCTACGCCATTATTTCCCAAGCTCACCTTTGTTTGACTCGATCACAAAACTCAGTGAGTCAGACTCAGTTCAACGACCCTCTAATTTGGATACCCGTTTACGCGGCCCAACCCGGCCCAATACTGGATTTTGAATTTTTTTATGTTTAATGATTTTCTTATAAATATTTGGCTTTGCGTAGAGGGAGAGAGGGAGAGAGGGAGGAGAGATGGCGTTGTCTAACCAAAAAAAAAACGAGAATAGATAAAGCAGCAGCGGTTGCTGTCGGAGTTTTGCTTCGAAGACAAAAAACTAAGGTTGTTAGGTTTTATAGGCCAACGGTTTATGTTCTCCTACTTCTCTGCTTCTTCTGCATTCTTCAATCCTAAGCAAAAATCCATTTGTGGACGTCACTATCAAACGGCCAACTTCACCTTCTCTGACAATATCACTACACCTTCCTTTCTTCTTCATCTCTTCTATCTTCACTATTTTTTTACCAAAATCTTCTCCATCTGCTGGGTTCACACCAAAACCTACACTTTTTGGTATGTTGCTCTGTTTCGCAGAGTGAAGATAAGGTATTTGATGAAAATGCCTCACTGATATATCCATCCATGTCTTTTTTTTTACATGTACTTTAATTGCATATTTTAAAGACTTTTCATGGCTTTTTAGCTCAAGCTTTACTCTGTTTCTCTTTGCTCTTGTTCAGGAGATCAAATCAAAGACCTCTCTGTTTCCGATATGAGTACCCGTTATTCCTCTCAGTTGCAATCATCAGCCATTAACTCCATCACTGTCTCCTCATCTTCTTCCTTCGCTTCCACGCAACTGGATGATAACACTCACACGGCTCCGGAGAGCTCTCCATCTTCTTCCTTCTTCATGAGACTTGCCATGAGGGTATCTAGAGCAAGGTGGTTCATTTTCTTGAGAAGAGTCTTTCATTACCAGAACGCCTCAAGATCCGATCTTGGCACCAATCCTTTCAATTCTATCGCTTGGATGGTATCAGAGCTCATCGCTTTACTTTTACAGATCACTGTGATAACATCCACACTAGCTTTGTCCAAAAACGAGAGGCCTGTTTGGCCGATGAGGTTATGGATCACTGGCTACAACGTTGGATGTCTGCTCAATCTTATGTTACTATACGGTCGGTATCGTCAGCAAGATACTAGCCATGAAAATGCATTTAGCTTCGGCGATATTGAGCAGCAACAAAGAAGCAGGGAAGAGACCACCAGGTTACTAACAAAAATCTAGTTTTTTCAAGTTTGATCATAAAATGCAAAGATTTCTAGGAAAATGACTTATTTTTGTGTGTGTTTTAGGTGCTCGCATTTGATGAACAAATGCCGGACATCGCTGGAGCTATTCTTTGCGATATGGTTTGTGATAGGTAATGTATGGGTTTTTGATTCTCGGTTTGGTTCTTTCCACTATGCTCCAATCCTTCATGTCCTCTGCATCTCCCTACTCGCTTGGAACGCTCTCTGTTACTCCTTCCCATTTCTTCTCTTCCTCCTGCTCTGTTGTGTTGTACCTCTCGTTAGTAGCTTCCTCGGCTACAACATGAACGTTGGATCTTCGGAAAAAGGAGCTTCAGATGACCAGATCTCCAGTCTCCCAAGTTGGAAATACAAACTCATTGATGAAACTTCTGATTCTTCTCAAGCAAACAATGATCCGGTAAGCACTAATTTGAATTCTGAAATAGGTCAAATAGTCAGAAATCAATCTTGATATCAAAACTGAAACCCACCGGTTTCATTATTGCAGGAATGTTGTATATGTTTGGCAAAGTACAAAGAGAAAGAAGAAGTGAGAAAGCTTCCATGTTCGCATAGGTTTCACCTCAAATGCGTAGATCAATGGCTTCGTATCATCTCGTGTTGTCCTCTTTGCAAACAAGATCTCCCTAACTGAAAAATCAAAACAATACATGAGTCACAAGATTGAATCTCTGACCAAGTACCATATATGTGTTTTTTTTTTTTTCTGTTGCCGCCTAAACACGTTTACTTGT
>Ga0041059_1001652_pt1 | contig 17426 bp, 17 predicted proteins | sample AraColnosormetaG_FD_56232 | JGI IMG/M metagenome (GOLD analysis project Ga0041059, IMG submission 56232) | Arabidopsis roots microbial communities from North Carolina, USA - Col MF nosort | ecosystem: Host-associated > Plants > Roots > Unclassified | place: USA: North Carolina | collected...
AAAAAAAAAAAAAAAACTAGACAATACTCAAAAAAGAATTGATATGTGTGAGTTTGGTGGACAACTTTTACAAAATCTAGATGAATAATTAATATGAAAGTTGATCAAACTATTAAAAACAAATAAGCAGTTTTGCTGTTAGAGCAGTGTATAGAGTGTGTTACCCTCACTTGGCTCGACAAACTGTACCAGACCGGTGAAAAGAGTCTCGATGTCAAATTAGATGCATGGCTAAAATACAAATTAATAGAGCACCGATTACTTGGTTAGTCACAGTCTTCGATTATTGTCAAACATATAACAACTCTTAAACAGTTAAACCTGTCCCAAATAAGTATTCACTTGATTAATTGATATTTTAAAATTTTTACAAGTAACCAATCCACTGAAACAATTACGCCCCGTTAAGATGTATAAAGAACTCAACGTCATAGGCAGGCGATATAATACTTCATATAAATGAGTCGTTGACTGCCTTTTTCATCGTGTCGTATAGAGACAAAATCGAACTCAATGTCATAGACTCGTAGGCGTGTGATTTGTGGTTAATCGGTTACATGATAATTTAAACAAAATTCGTGTAATATATATAACTAAATGTTACGTCATGTCCCGTCCTCGATCTCAATAATTTAATCCGGGAAATATCTATGGAGTATACACATAGTAGTTGACCTTTTCTCGAATTAAGTATAGAGACAAAATTAAACAAAAACTTATTTAAGATGAGAAGCATATAAACCAGAAAGTGACATTCATTGTTTATATAGAAAAGGTTTTAAAGTAACAATCGTTAGGAGTAAATGATAGAAATATCTTTTTTAAGCATGCTTTTATTTAGGTCCAACCATCAATCCAGACTTATGATTGAATAAACCTCTCTAACGAGGAAAAACAAGTTCAAATTAAGTTTTTTTTTTTAACGTAAAATAGTAACTTAATAGTAATGAAACAAAATTAGACGGTGGATTCAAATTCAAACTCATTTTTTTCCTAATAACTTTCATTGTGATTGTCTACTCATTTTTATTTTTAAGAAAGTAAAGCCACTATATATACAAAGAAACAAGGACTACAAAAGGCATACTCACATGTGCAGACCAAATGCGTACGTGTATTTACATGATCTTCATTCGCAAGTCAGTCAATAACTTTCTAATAATTACGTAGCTATGAGTTATAACTCGAATTCTAAATGAAATCGAATAGGCTGGTTTCTCGTGATGAAGAGCCTCAAGTGGCTGCAGTGTTTTCAAGAATTCTTGTTATGTATCTTATCATACAACCAAAAAAAACAAACCAACGCATGTAATGATGATTTCTGATATGTTTCCATAGAAACTTCAAGAGGTTTCATCATAAACTTCAAGTGGCATGAACTAGAAATAAATTAGATGTCATCATGATATTGTTTATTAGAAAAAGGTAGTTGGGAAATATATGGCTGTGAATTCCAATATTGTATGTTGTGGTTGCGTCGAATGCTAAGAAATGAGTTGTCCAGAGCACATGGCCTTCAACCTCTCTTCATACATACATTTACGTATGTTAAAACAAAGAACATGTAGTTTATATTTATTGTGTAAGTAGAAGATATATGGTGATGGTGGTTACATTTTTATAATGAAGCAGTTAATACACGGTGTAAGTACAATCTGCAGCAGAATGTTGGAAGGACAACTTAACGTGTTAAAATCCAATTCCTAAAGTAAGTGACAAAAAAAGAAGGTAATGAAACGAATGGTGATTGGATCATTTAATTAGGTCAAACTCTGCTTTATTCAAGTTTATTAAAAGATGTTCGTATTTGTTAGGTTGAGTTCTTACTATTACAACGTCAGTGTATGGATTAGATGTATATTATCTCGCCACCACCCCTTCCAAAAGTGACCCTTTTTTCTTCTTCTTTTTTTGCCTTTACACAAAACATCGTACAGTTGCCTTTTTAAGAAAGCAGGTAATGAATGTTTAAGTCGTTTCCTCACGTAGAAGATTTGATTTTTACTCAATAATACTATAACTTTTAGTATAAATTTTGAAAAAAAAATTGGACGTCTTCGATCGAAGGTTTTTTCTTTTTCTTTTCTTGGGAACAATGTGGACATTACTTAGAAACATTTTTAATAACGTAAACTGAACTAAACTTTTCAAAGATAGAGATTTGAATACACAATCTATAACTCTAATTTTTTAGTTTTTCTCTCATTATAAATCATGTAACTATGTGATGAATAATGATTTTTACAATAAAAAGGTCAAAGGTAACGGTGGTGGCTGGCTACATTATAAATGATTATAGTAATTTTTTTATAAGCTTACCGTCGAAAAACTTGACGCGCTTCGTTAATCCTTCCTAATGATTTGTTAATAATGTCCGTCATTATTAGTATTATATATAGGGATGCTTCGGCTTCATCTTTCTTGCCACCAAAGACATATACTTTGCAATTTGCACAGCTGAAACCACTCTTCGTCACTTTCTTGTCATCCAAACAATACACAGTCCCCTTTTTCTCCATTATTACTTCTCAAAAAAAATCATGTAAATTTGTTCCATGAATCATTCCCAATCTTCTTCAACGAGATTCATTGTTATTACGAGCTCCTTAATATTTGGTTTTTTGCTTTTAGCTCTTATTGTCTGGATTTTTGTGCATTTTTCTTCTATCCCCTAAACTTGTAGTATTGAGAATGTTCTCTAATATGGGTTTCAAGTAGTCTCCTTTTCGTGTCTCCCTCATATCGGGTTTAAACTCATCTTCTAACTCTTCTTCGCGAGTGTCTAACCAAAGAAGCTCTCCAAGTGTTCGACGATTTGTCTGATAGAAAACGAAAAACAGAGTAACTTAAAAACAGAGTAATTTACAGAGAGAAGCCACCATGGAAGAGACTTTTGTTCCGTTTGAAGGTATCAAGAATGATCTTAAAGGAAGGTTAATGTGCTACAAACAAGATTGGACCGGAGGAATCAAAGCTGGGTTTAGGTACTCAATTTGTTTACTTTTTTTCAAAATTTATATGTTTTAATGAATTTTTCACCTATATGACTTCTCATTTCTGTAGGATTCTGGCTCCTACCACATACATATTCTTCGCGTCTGCGATTCCTGTTATTTCATTCGGCGAACAGTTGGAACGAAGCACTGGTATTTAATCTTCTCCTCTGAAAAGAAAAAAAGTTATCAGCTTTGTGAATGTTAGTAGCAAAAGATCGCAACTTGAATAAGATTCTGTAATTTTGTAGATGGAGTTCTTACCGCTGTTCAGACACTGGCCTCTACAGCCATTTGTGGAATCATTCACTCGATCATCGGAGGCCAGCCTCTGCTTATACTCGGAGTTGCAGAGCCAACTGTTATTATGTACACATTCATGTTTAACTTTGCTAAAGGGAGACCTGAACTGGGACGCAATTTATTCTTGGCTTGGTCTGGATGGTAATGTTTTCTCCTAACTTGATTGTTAATCTTGTTAAAATGTGAGGAATAAGGTGTTAAAATCTTGTTAAATATGTGTAGGGTTTGTGTCTGGACTTCGTTGATACTGTTTGTGTTGGCTATATGTGGAGCTTGTTCATTTATCAACAGATTCACCAGAGTAGCTGGAGAATTGTTTGGCCTTCTTATAGCTATGCTCTTCATGCAACAAGCCATCAAAGTAAAAGAATTTGCAATTTTTTAAGGTACCAATAAATTGTATTTTGATTGCCTCTAATGCTTTGATTATATATCCAGGGATTAGTCGATGAATTTCGCGCTCCTGCGAGAGAGGATCTGAAACTTGTGGAGTTTTTACCTTCCTGGAGATTTGCAAATGGGATGTTTGCTTTGGTTCTTTCCTTTGGTCTTCTGATAACTGCACTTAGAAGCAGAAAAGCAAGATCATGGAGATATGGAACAGGTAACGAGGCACTTAGTCAACTTTTCTTTAATTCTCATGATCTGGAATCTCCTTATTCTATGGATCTTGAGAGAAATCAATAATCAATTAAGCAGTCATTGCTTACAAGTGGGGAGATCTCAGTCAAATATTCCTTGTTATGGAAGAACTTAATTCCTTTTAAAAAAAACATTATTCTTGGACCAGGCTGGCTTAGAAGTTTAGTAGCTGACTATGGTGTGCCACTCATGGTTCTGGTGTGGACCGGTGTCTCCTACATCCCAACAGGAGATGTTCCAAAAGGAATTCCTCGGCGACTTTTTAGCCCAAATCCTTGGTCCCCTGGTGCTTATGAGAATTGGACTGTTGTAAAGGTGTGTCTTTATCTTGAAATTCAAACACACCCCAACAAGAACATATGACTAATGAACAGTGACTTTGATTTCTCAGGAGATGCTTCAAGTTCCAATTGTCTACATAATTGGAGCATTCATTCCAGCAACAATGATTGCAGTTCTTTACTACTTCGATCATAGTGTAGCATCACAGCTTGCGCAGCAGAAAGAATTCAATTTGAGAAAACCATCTTCTTACCACTATGATCTGCTTCTTCTTGGATTTCTGGTAAGAATCTACAGGAACTAGTAATTTCTTCTTTTGCTTGACCTTGATCTACTACTTACTCCGCCATTTTCAGACCTTAATGTGTGGTCTACTTGGAATTCCTCCATCAAATGGAGTCATCCCTCAATCACCAATGCATACTAAGAGCTTAGCAACACTAAAATATCAGGTACCTTACCAGCATCGTTTTTTGTTTTGGGATCTTTTTCTCCTTCAGGCCTTGGATTTAAGCTTCTTGTTTGCTCTTTCCACAGCTGCTTCGGAACAGACTAGTTGCAACTGCTCGCAAAAGCATCAAGCAGAATGCGAGTCTAGGACAGTTGTATGGAAACATGCAAGATGTTTATAATCAAATGCAGACTCCATTAGTCTACCAACAGCCTCAGGTAAAGAATATCCTGTGTAACTTTTCAATGGAAAGTAATTTGGTTTGGGGCTAAGTGGTGGATAAACTATCTCTTCTGTAGGGTCTGAAAGAGCTAAGAGAATCAACAATCCAAGCAACAACATTCACAGGAAATCTCGATGCTCCAGTTGATGAGACTCTGTTTGATATCGAGAAAGAGATTGATGATTTATTGCCAATTGAAGTCAAAGAACAGAGAGTAAGCAACTTGCTTCAAGCAGTAATGGTTGGAGGGTGTGTTGCAGCTATGCCTCTCCTTAAAATGATCCCTACATCAGTCCTTTGGGGCTACTTTGCCTTCATGGCAATCGAAAGCTTACCCGGAAACCAATTCTGGGAAAGAATCTTACTTCTCTTCACAGCTCCTAGTCGTCGATTCAAGTAAAGTCTCAATCATTTTCATCTTCTTTTACTCTTTCAAGAATCATTACTCAATTACTCAACAAATTTGCAGGGTCCTTGAAGATAACCACGCGACATTCGTGGAAACCGTTCCATTCAAAACGATCGCAATGTTCACAATTTTCCAAACAACTTATCTCTTAACTTGCTTTGGTCTCACGTGGATACCAATCGCTGGAGTTATGTTCCCTCTACTGATCATGTTTCTGATACCCGTAAGGCAATATATCCTCCCAAGATTCTTCAAAAGTGCTCATCTTCAGGACTTAGACGCAGCAGAGTACGAAGAAGCACCCGCTTTACCGTTCCATCTCGCAGTACCGGTAAACGACTCCATTACTAATTCGAATCAAAATCCACTTTTTTAGCTTCTTGAAAAATCTTATTAACCGATTTTGGATTTTGCAGGAAGCTGAGATGGGATCAACTGCTTCGTATCCATGTGATTCTGAGATTCTTGATGAGTTTATTACAAGAAGCAGAGGAGAGTTTAGACACACATGTAGTCCTAAAGTTACTAGTTCGACTTCAACACCGGTTTATAATCGGAATCTCTCTCAAGTGTTTAGTCCTAGAGTGATTGATTTAAGAGGTGAGATGAGTCCAAGGCTCTCCGGGAAAGGCCAAAATAGTCCAAAGCCGAGTCCTTTAAACCCATCATCATCGTCGAAATGAGTTTACCGATGATGGAGGCTTGATAAAACCGGAGGAGATTATGTTTAAAATTAGTTAATTAATTGATGTTGTATCTTATGCATTCTTGAGTTTTTTTTTTCTTTTTACCTATGTTTAAAATTATGTTTGCATTTCTGTTCTTGATTTAGAATCATTGTAAAATCTCTCTAAATACCATGTCAAATGTCGGTAAAACATTATACTATGTAATAATAAAGCCATGAAACATCAGCTTATAATATAGACGTTCACGATAAAAGAAAGTTCGAGAGAAAAAATCTAACGGAAACATGAAAATAAAGAACAACAAGAAAAGTTAGTGGCTTTTGCCTTTTGGTTATGTGGTTGTCTTAAACTGTGTTTGTTGCGTCTCGATTTTTATTGTCGGATCAGAGATTAGATTAAGACATTCTCATTGACCATTTTTCCACGCGTAGGTACAGTAACTTAACCTGATTAAAACCATTCTAGTTTGACTAATATAATGTTTTAAAGATCCTTCGCAGAATTTAAATACAAAAAAGGGCTAAAAGTTGCACCTTTTTCTTATTAATATTATAGTCGAAATCTTAAGGCCAACTATTCCCTTAAAATCCAACAAGGAAGAAAACCTTACTGAATCCAATGGGCTTAATACTTTCAGACAGTTTAAAGATTTATGGCTTTCCTCGAAATTATGATCCATTAAATGCGTGTCTCCTCATTGATGATCATCAGCAAATCGTGTGTCATATTATATTAACCCTAATCATAATATATTAATACTATAACACCAGCAACATTATGCTGAGTCATACATATATATGCTAATAAGTACTAGTAGTTGTTAATTTTTATTGGTAAGATACCATAACACTAGTTTTATATTAGACTTTACACGAACAAGTTTCAAAATTTTAGCAACGCATTAGATCTTGAGCATCTTGGTTTCGTCTAAAGAAACATTATTTAGTTGAATGTCTTACATAGTAAGACAAATATTTTTGGGTAATATATAAAAAATGTGATAATTTTTAACTTTTAAATTAGTATTTAGGTTAAATTAGATCATACATTCTTAATATGATAACAAAGTGTATTACCGCCTTAATAGACAGTTTTTTTATAAAGAATGGTTTTGCACCTACTCTATACAAATAACATGTCTTATTATATTTTCGAAATGTTAAACTTACTCATATTGCTTAGGACAAAATTTTTAAGTAATAAATAAAACGTGTGGTAATTCTTAAATTTGGATTACTATGTCAGTTTAGATATTTTAATTAATTTTTCCAATAGTCAAATTGAGAAGGAAAAAACAACCACATAAAATAATAAATTAGGTAATGGCTTTGGATCATAGAGAGCACTTAACTTGTTGATCTACGCAATGTGTAAAGCTTGATACCACTAAACTATTATTCGTGACAAAAATTAAAAAGAAAGAAAAGACTGCTGACCTGGCATGACAGATAGTTAAACCTTGGGAGGCAAGTTCATCCTGGTGATTTTAACGGTCCAGATTCATCTAGATGCAACGCCATTGTGTGATTAAAGATCGTCACTTGCAGGTGTGTACACGGACAAACCTTTAGAGATTCTGGTCGAGAAAGTTCTGTACTTCCTAAAGTACCCCTAAACATTTAATCCTATTACAGAAATATCCCCGTTATTTCCAAAGAAAGTCCTCGGAAGTTGGTAAAAGTTTAAAAAGGAGTGGTTCAGAATCCGACGTCGTTCGAGGGTACGCGCGTCAAAGCTCGAATGACACGTGTCATAATTAGGGCTTAGTCTTAGCCGTGTGTAATCCACAAACTAAACAGAGATCATAATCTACATAAGCAACCGACTCGCCACAGATGATGGCCACGTGTCAACTGAATTTTACCGGTTACCCAGTCACCCATAATCGAGTCTTTTTCTTCTTATATATAATCAGAGAGAAAAAGCCCACGCGGCTCAGAAATTTCGTCCACGAGAGGAATAAATTCACACGCGAACTTCGATAGTTGTTAATTTTCGTTGAACACAAGTGACGAATTTGAGAGAGAAAAAAAAAGAAAATCAGAGATAAAGAATTTGAGTTTCTTGGAATTAAAGGATCGATTTTGTTGAAGTGAAATTGAAATTGATTGTGAAAAGAGAAAGAGACTGATGGTAGCAGAAGCAGAGGTTGTGTTTCAACAGAGTTTACCGGCGGTTCTGGAGATTGAGTTGTTTGACGGAGTTTCCTCCGCCGTTAAATCTCCCGTTTCTTCTCCGAAATTGGGTTTTACTCAGTCAACGGCGTCGGTTTCCGGAAGTTTAACGACTTCTCCTGTGGTAAGTCTTGTTTAAAGTTTACATTTTTATTTTCTGGGTGAGAATTTAAGAAGCTGGGTTCTGAAACGTAATTAGAAATTCGACTGAATTATTGGTTTTAGTCTATTAGGAATCATCAAATAAGATGACTTTATTGTAAATATTTTGCAAACATATCCTTGGATCTCTTAGGCTTAGAGGACCTCTAGTTCATGTGTGTTTGCGTGTCGTAGCAAATATAGATGCTTGTTGTCTATAACTTTGCCTTAATGAAGCAACTTTAAAGCTGTTGGAGAAGCCCTTTGTAGTTATTGTGTGTTGTTAACTGTCTTGTCTTCACTGCTTGTGTTTTATTTGTTGCTATACTCAATTGAGCATCCGTGTATACCTTTTATTTAGCAGGCTGATATCTTTCCAGAGGGTGATTGCGATCCTAGTGTCTTGGATTATATTCCGACCATCCGGTCTGGAAGCTTTGCTGATATTGGGCCAAAGAGAAACATGGAAGATGAACACATTCGCATAGACGATTTATCTTCTCAAGTTGGTTCCCTTTTTGAGTTGCCGAAGCCTAGTGCTTTCTATGCGGTATGTATCGTTGCTTCCTTATAATCTGATGCTCTTTTAAGTATACATTCTGACTTGACTTTCCTCTGCTTAGGTTTTTGACGGGCATGGAGGACCAGAAGCAGCAGCATACGTACGGGAAAATGCCATTAGGTTTTTCTTTGAAGATGAGCAGTTTCCACAGACATCGGAAGTGAGTAGTGTTTATGTGGAAGAAGTTGAGACTTCATTGAGAAATGCGTTTCTTCAAGCTGATCTAGCTTTGGCAGAGGATTGCAGTATCAGCGATTCTTGTGGTACCACCGCTCTGACTGCTCTTATTTGTGGAAGGTACGTGTTTCATTCAGTTTTGTTTAGTTCTCAATCTATCTTTAGAATCTTAAGAGATCTCTTGCGCATATACGAAGATGTGCACAAAGGTAAATAAATCTATTGTTAGGATCTTAAGAGAGCTCTTACATATACTAGATTGTAAGTATATAACCTGTGACATGAGCAATATTGGCTATGGTTTTATACTTTTGGTTACTCTTTCTGTTGTTGTCTTTGGGGTTTAACTGTGATTTTCTCATGGGATACTTATGTTCTTGTCTTTTGCAGACTCTTAATGGTTGCAAATGCCGGAGACTGCAGAGCGGTTCTATGCAGGAAAGGCAGAGCGATAGACATGTCTGAAGACCATAAACCGATTAATCTACTTGAGAGAAGAAGAGTGGAGGAATCCGGCGGTTTCATCACTAATGACGGTTACCTAAATGAAGTCCTAGCTGTAACCCGAGCTCTGGGCGACTGGGATTTAAAACTGCCACACGGCTCTCAATCTCCACTGATCTCGGAACCAGAAATCAAGCAGATAACTCTAACTGAAGACGATGAGTTTCTTGTGATTGGGTGCGATGGGATTTGGGATGTCTTGACGAGCCAAGAAGCGGTTAGCATTGTTAGGCGTGGCTTAAACCGGCACAACGATCCAACAAGATGTGCGCGAGAGCTAGTGATGGAGGCTCTGGGGCGGAACTCATTTGATAATTTAACTGCGGTGGTGGTATGTTTCATGACAATGGACAGAGGGGACAAGCCGGTGGTGCCATTGGAGAAGAGAAGGTGTTTTAGTCTTTCGCCTGAAGCTTTCTGTAGCTTGAGGAATCTGTTGGATGGCTGAAACTAGTGTGTTTTCTGGTGAAAACCGATGATTATATAATTGATGATGACGAATAATCTCTCCCACGGCTGCTTTTGTATTTAGAGATTTTACGCAGCTGAGAGAACTCTTTTGAGATATACTTGTGTATTAAGTGTGTTTGTTGTGTGCACAGTATGCGATTACAGTTTTGTGTACATACATACTGTTAGTTGTCTATGAATAACGAAAAAGAAAAGATTAAGTGATCGCCACTTTGTCAAGATAAAATTGCATCTTTATTTTTTTGATCAAGATAAAACTCCATTCAACACGACCATTTAAAACTAGGAATGTATCATCATTTCGAGACTAACTTTCGTTCTTCGCTTAATAAGATTTACAAATTCATGCAGCAGAAACTATTTTTGAACAACTTCAGTTTAAAGATAAATCAAACTTATTCAAAAATCATTAGCAACACGTTTAGAAACCAAAAAGACAAGGCTACTACTACGCATGAGAGCAGCCTTAAGAATCAAAGCGTAGAAACTAATCACTCATCACAAAACTAAAATCCTAGATCGAATATTATTCGAGAATTAATCACTTGACTAAAAAGAATACAAGACAAATCATAAATTCCGCTACGTTGCCATTGCAAATCATCTATAAATCTGCAAACAAATGATTTGAAATGCTCTCACAACTACGTTATAGGATGATTCAAGAAGTAGCAACCAATGAATATCAAAGTATAGAACGAACAACATAATGAATATCCATAAAATCCTAAAACCTTCCATAATTTATAATCCAGAACGAAAGATGTTCAACATAGAATCCATGATAACTCAAATTAAAGAGCTTACAAAATTCCCAAATAGAAATGCAGTTTTTAAAAGATAAGAGAGAAAGAGAAGGATCGATCTACCGCTACAACAGATCAAGCTTCAACTCCTTCTTTCTGGTAAACGTAGGTGAGTCCACACTTACCACAGTAATGGCGATCAAAATGACTCGCCATGAAAGTCCCAGCTCCACAGGTTGCGTTAGGGCACTCCTTCCTCAAACGCTGAACCTTTCCAGATCCATCGATTTTGTAAAACTGAAGAACAGCGAGCTTAACCTTCTTATGCTTGTGCTTGATCTTCTTCGGCTTGGTGTAAGTCTTCTTCTTCCTCTTCTTAGCACCACCACGGAGACGGAGGACGAGATGAAGCGTCGATTCCTTCTGGATGTTGTAGTCGGCGAGGGTACGGCCGTCTTCAAGCTGTTTCCCGGCGAAAATCAATCGCTGCTGGTCCGGTGGGATTCCTTCCTTGTCTTGGATCTTCGCCTTCACATTGTCGATGGTGTCGGATGATTCAACCTCAAGGGTTATGGTCTTCCCCGTTAGGGTTTTCACGAAGATCTGCATCTTTTGAGGCAACGGCTGCTGAAGATTATCAAAATGGGGATTTTGTAGGCGAAGGAGACCTCTAGGGTTTCTTAGCTCAATTACGTTACTACCCTTATTTTATTTGGGCTTAGTTTTGGGCTTTCACAGAGCAGTCTATTGGGCCATTAAGCTCACCAAAAGTTATAAAAAAAAGAAAATAAAAATGGAGATGCAGGGAATCGAACCCTGTGCCTCTCGCATGCAAAGCGAGCGCTCTACCATATGAGCTACATCCCCGAATGATTCTCAACACTTTTTTAACTAAATAGTATCAACGATTAATTTATTTATGTATTTGTTTGACTGGCCTTGATGATTAGGAGACCTTTGATATTCTTCTTCATCTAGCCCTTTTATTTAGCGAGCCCTCTTTCGAGAACCCTAGATCTCTCTTGCTCATCAATCTCTATTGTTGTCGTTTCGAAACAATTTCCTTATCTCGATCTCAAATTCAGGAAGAGACATGGATGATAGCTGTGCCGTCTGCGCTGACAATCTCGAATGGGTTGCCTATGGATCTTGTGGTCACCGAGAGGTTTGCTCCACATGCGTCGTTCGTCTCCGATTCGTCCTCGACGATCCTCGCTGCTGTATCTGCAAGACCGAGTCTCCTATCGTTTTTGTCACCAAGGTGATCACGTTTTCTTAATCACTGTTTGCTCTTCAATTGCATCAAATAGATAATTCAGCTAGAATTTTGTAATTGCCCTTCTATTACAATTACATAATAGTGATGAAGTTTTGAACTTTATCTATCTTAGCTCCTTTATGTCCCCCAATGAATGCATATATAAGGGATTTCGTGTAAATTTTTTGTCAGGCATTGGGTGATTATACAAGGACGATCAATGATTTCTCCACCTTCCCATCAGCACCAAGGGAAGGTCGAGTAGGAGCTTTCTGGTATCATGAAGACACTCAGGCTTTCTTTGATGACTTGGATCAGTACAGGATGATCAAAGCTATGTGTAGACTTTCTTGCGGTGTTTGTGATAAGACGGAAGATAAACCTAGAGAAGGAGGACCAAGACATCATCGTCAGCGGATTAAGAGCGTCGAACAGTTGAAGGGTCATTTATATCATAAGCACAAATTGCATATGTGTGGTTTATGTCTAGAAGGGCGAAAGGTTGGAGCTTCATATCTGCAGCTTATTTGTTATTATCTTCTCGGAAAATTTGCACATTTGTTTACATCTGTGTGTGTGTGTGTCTCTCTCTCTCTGTGGACAGATATTCATATGTGAACAAAAGTTGTATACTAGGGCACAACTGAACCAACACATACAGACTGGTGACTCTGAAGTTGATGGAAGTGAGAGTGAAAGGGGAGGCTTCGCAGGACATCCTATGTGTGAATTCTGTAGGAATCCTTTCTATGGTGATAATGAATTGTATACTCACATGTCTACAGAGCATTACACCTGTCATCTATGCCAAAGGTAATGCCAATTTATATTATGAATTCTTACTGTTGAGAGTATGTAACCTGAATGACTTCATTGATTTTAATATCCAATATAGGTCACAGCCAGGGCAATATGAATATTACAAAAACTATGATGACTTAGAGGTAACATCAACAACTTTCATTACAGCACAGGTTAAATTGTGGCTGCATCTGTTCTGATTCTACATGTTCATGCAACAGATTCATTTCCGTAGAGACCATTTCCTCTGTGAAGACGACTCCTGCCTTGCTAAGAAGTTCACAGTTTTCCAGAATGAATCAGAGTTGAAAGTAAACACTTTTAAAGAATTTCTCCTGTATCTTTTTTTTTAGTTTGACTCCATAGACTTTTGTTGAGGATTTCTATTCTTTTTTCAGAGGCATAACGCTATTGAGCATGGAGGTAAAATGTCTCGGTCTCAGCGAAGTGCTGCATTACAGGTATGTAACACCTCTTGCATGTTGTCATTGTTAATTTATGGTCCAGTTTGATTGCCTGTGTTTAACAATTGGATTCAACTCCAGATACCGACAAGTTTCCGATACAGTCGTGGAAATGATCAAGAGAATCGTCGAGGAAGACCCCGATCATTTCGTCGCGAGCCTGGTGATGAAGAATATAATCTTGCAGTTCATGCCGCTCTTCGTTTATCTGAGTCTGAGTATTCTCGGCAAGAGCCTGCTCCTCCACCCTCAAGTGCACCACCCGGATTCTCTGAAAACAACAACATACACGTGGATGATACTGATCCCCTTATTCAGCCAATGGAATCTCTATCAACTACAGATATGGAACCCTCTTCACGGTATCTTCAAGCTGTAGGAAGCTTTGGTGGTGGTGGTTCACGTCTTGGAGAATCTGCTTTTCCTCCTCTTTCTGGGCAACAGAGTTCTGGACAGAACGTAGAGAGTTTACCAACTAACACCATGGCTGCTCGTCTAAGACGCCAAACAAATCGAACTTCTACTGCTTCCGCTATTGCTAGTCCTTCTCAAGGATGGCCAGTGATTAATCGAGGCCCAGGACAAGCATCTATTACAAGTGGAGGTAATCATTCTTCTTCAGGATGGCCAGCTATAGGTCGAACGCCTGTACAAGCCTCTAGTTCTTCAGTCCAATCTAGGTCCCATAACAGAGTTTCACAACCTCGACCTCTGGCTTCTGCAGTTCCACAGGCTGCTCGTAATGCAAATAGGATTCCTCACTCTTCCTCAGCCCCTAATCTATCTGATACAAGATCACTTCAGCCTTCTCATTCAGATTTTCCTCCAGTTTCTTCTGCTGTTGTGCAAAATCGTAAAACATCATCAACCACTACACAGGGATCGTCAAACACTCAACCCCCTCCAGATGTACAATCTGCCAACAAGTCATTGATTGAGAAAATGCGATCTGCACTTGGTCATGATGAAGATGTATTCGTGGCCTTCAGGAATATATCAGGACAGTATCGTCAAGGTTCCATTGATGCAAAGACTTATTTGGAGTATGTGCAAGGTTATGGATTGTCTCACTTGGTTATTGATCTTGCTAGACTGTGTCCTGACCCTAAGAGGCAGAAGGAACTCATTGATACCCATAATGCCAGTTTGAGAGAAGAGGATTCAAAGGATAATGGTCGGAGTGCTGCGCAGAGCTCTTCTCAGCCTAAAGAGAGTCAAAGTTCAAAGAAAAACAAAGGAAAAGCTGTGAAAGTTGTTGACCCTAAAGAAACACTAGCAGATAACTTTATGGACACAGTAAGGAGATTACAATCTTCTCAGAATCCACAGGAAGAAGAAGAGGAGGCGATATCAAAGGATAAGAATACCTATAGATCAGACAAAGGCAAATCACAAGTAGTAGGAACGGATTCTTCTTCCACAGGAAGCAAACAGCAACGTAAGAAAACTTCTAAGTTTCACAGAGTACGGCTTGGAGATGGATCAATGGCTGCCTTGCTGGATCTTAACAATTCTACTCGCGAGTCTGAACAAGAATCTAAGGATAGTAATTCCAACAGTAACCAAAATCAGACCGGTGGTTTACCGGTTCGTGGGGTTTGGCGTAAAGGAGGTGCTAACCTTTTCTCGTAAAGAACTAATTCTCTCTCTCTCTCTCTATGTTATTTTGGCTTATGAGTAAAGTGTGCGATTAGATGTTTACTCTCTCATTTTTTTGTCAGAGTGATAGAGAGCTTTTTGAGCAAAATTTAATTTGATATAATATGGTGTTTTTGCTTTTTCTATATTTCATCTATTTCTGACTTAATTAAATTAGTCTTTATTTGGCATTAAAAAAGGAATTAGAATCGTAAGAAATAATCTAAACGCAATTTTTAAAAATATTTTGTTTGAAGTAATTTATTTCTTTAATGTTACAAAAGAGGGTTGATTGAGCAAATTTTATTGGTATAGTAAGTTGTGTAAATATTGTGTTTATCATCAGAAAAATTTCTACTATATTTTTTTATTTTGTTTTTTTTTCACAGTGTTAAATATAAAAGTTTTAATACATATTAGCATAATAAAGTAATGGAAAAAAAATAAAATTACAATTAAAGTTTTAATACTTTTTATTATTAAGTTTTAAAAGGGAAATACAAATGTGTGATTACAAATCCAGGAACCACAATTGAAGTTTATAACTGAAAAACAACATAAGATAGGTAATACACCCAAATTTATCCATCCTTAGATCCCTTAAAGGTTTCTTAGTAAAAAGTAACGACCAAATTCTCCGAACGAGCCTCGAACTCTCCCACCCTATCAGCTGCAGCACGTATCGGAAGCAGTTGAATATCATCCAATCCAATTGGCTGATACAGATCCACCCTCTCCAACATACGACCATAACGAATCAGATACTCGAGAACACGTAACTCGTGCGTACCACCATAAAAGCTCCACACCTCCACTTTCTTAAGTGTTTTCTTCAAACATTCATGACTGGTATTCTGCCCCCAATAAGCCTCTGGATCGATCTGAGGCACCATCTCTTCGATGGGCCGAGGACCCACCATCTGGAATGAGAGTGTCTCCAGATACGGAGAACTGTTAAGCATGAATCTGATTCCAACAAACTCATTAGGTTCAAAATTTGTCTTCAGAACCAACTGTCTTGTCTCCATCGGTGCTTTCAGTCGCACCGGGTCTTCACACTCTTGGATCAATTGAAGGACATACGGACAGATTGTGAATGTCTTAGCAGACAACATACTGTAGAGAAATCCACTGATTATTGCTCCTGCACTCACGTTGTAACGGCTCTCTTCACGGTAGTCCAGATATGCCTCCTCCATTAACTTGTTCGCACTCGCGAACTCAAAGCGATAGACTTTCCCAAAGTACTTGAAGATCTGAATATTGGGCACGTCCAGTGTGGTTTGCTGCGCGGAGAAGGAACAATACTTGAAAACCAACTTCATTAACCGGTCGTTATATCCGGTTATCGCATCAAGACCAATCTCCCAACAGTTTTTGATGTTCAAGATCTCGAGAAGAGGTGTCTTTGCTATCAAAGCCGATAACATCTCGAGACGGATCCAGCGGAAGAACATGGTTTTCACCATACCCGGTTTCGCGAGCCTCGATGGTTCAAACCGGCAACCGAATAACTTCAACGTCACGAGACTGGTAATCTTGTAAAAACTCTCCGGTAATTTGATCAAACCCGGTTCTAATTGTGCAGCGTCGTTATTGGTAACCCAACGAGGTTCTGAGAGGTCAAGAAAAAGATGCTTGACATTCTTGGAGACAGCGAATTCGATCAGTGTGGTGACCCCTTCTTCAAAAGCATACGAATTAGAGAGACGAAGCTCGAAGCTTTCAACAACTCCACCGGTAAAATTGTTAACCCAACCAACCATATAGGCAACTAATGCAGCCCTTTGGTAATAGCGAGCAACGGAATCATCAGCGAATGTCACGATCTCGTCCTCTCTGAAAGAGATGTTTCTCGTTTCGCGACATATGTGTCTCCAGCGGGTGGAAAGGCGACTGGTGCTCAAAGCCTCCTTGAAGGAAAGGTTCGAAATGATCAGGACGAGCAGGAAGTCTGAAAGCGTCGAAATGATGTCCACTGCACTTCCTGAGTCCATTGTTAATGATTTTGGAGTAAAAGTAATGGATTCAGGAAGAGAATAATGTGTGTGGCGTGAGGGAAAACAGTGCTCTTCCTTGTCTTTATATATATTTTTGAAAGGTTGCGACTTTTTGTTCGTTTGGCGGTTCTCGTTTCTCTAACCGCTCTTTTTACAGAGGTTAGGGTTTGTCCGTTACTCATTGAAGAATTGCAACGATACGCATTTTCTAATTAATTCACAAAAGCCATATTTAATTAATAATCGAACCCGACTGGGCCGATAATAAATTTACTTATAATAGGCTTTATTTTTACGACCCAATTAATTAGGCCCACTAATTATTGCGGTTAAGGAACGTTGACTTTAAGTCAAATTAGAGAGAGCACAGTCCAGGGACTAAAGTGGGTCCCTTGGATTTCTTCCTCTCTTCACCGATTTCTTAGATCTTCGAAACCTCTCTCTCTCTCTCTCTCTCTCTCTCTCTCTCTCTCTCTCTCTCTCTCTCTCTCTCTCTCT
>Ga0041059_1001653_pt1 | contig 17425 bp, 15 predicted proteins | sample AraColnosormetaG_FD_56232 | JGI IMG/M metagenome (GOLD analysis project Ga0041059, IMG submission 56232) | Arabidopsis roots microbial communities from North Carolina, USA - Col MF nosort | ecosystem: Host-associated > Plants > Roots > Unclassified | place: USA: North Carolina | collected...
AATATAGATTGTGTAACCTATATTTAAAAAAANAAAAAAAAAAAAGACAAAAAGTAGATAAACAATAAATTAAAAAATGCAAATATTTTGAAATATAGGAAGCGGGGTAGTAGAATCTTTTTTCTGGCATATGGTCATAGAGACTCGATATGGGGATCCTAGGGATTTGTTTTTGGGCATAAAAGTGCTGTACAAATTTGTTTCATGTGGTCTAAGATTCGTCATCCCACCTTTATTATATCCGTTTGAATGTTTAGTAAAGTCGTTAGGTTTGTTATTCGATATTACATACTTGGTGTTACACCAATGACCAAACTGTGGATCAATTAAACCATGCAAAATGATGGATATAGTTTCACTCTATTTGATTTCATTAACAGAGAAAGACATTAAACTAATAATAACTACTATTGATTACATTTTTGTTGTCGAACTTTGCAATCTATTCAGTGGTAATATTATAGCTATTGATTGACAGAAATTAGCAAAGATGTGAAAATTGTAGTTGAAATAAAGAGAGTACAGACTACAGAGAAGCAATGATCAGTGTCAGTTACTTGAATCTAAAGTCACTTCTTCTTTCTTTCTTTCAAATCTGAGATTTTCCTAGTATTCGTTAAACACGTCAGATCAAGTGGGCTCACACACACCACCCCGACCACAATTAAACTCTCCAAAGTAGAGTGGCAATGGCATCCCTTTAAATAGTCCAAAAGTATAAGGATATTTCAGTCAAACCCTTCTTCATAATATTTGATGTTCAACTAGAAATAAGCCTTTCCCAACCAAAGATTTAATTTGTAACAAGAGAAAGAGAGAGAGAATGGCAATGCCACTCAAATCAACATCTTCTTCTATGTCTTCTTCTCAATGTTCATCTTCTTCTTCACCAACCTCAAGCTCCATGAAACTCAAATCCCTAATACAAACTCTCATCATTTCTCAAGTTTGTCGGCTACTCCGAGAAATATCTAGAGTTTCATCCATTCTTGTTAGAGTCTTGAGAAAGAAGCAATACAATTTCTTGTCAGTGTCTTCTTTACTCTATCCAAAGAGAGTCTCAAAGAAACAAAAGAATAATATATTATTCGGCTCCTTCAGACTTCACTACAACTTTTGCTCCTCTCACGTAGTGCCTGTCTCTGCGCCAGTGCGTCTCCCGGAAGAGCTCTACTTAGCTCATCTCGTACACGAATCGACTTGGGAGTCAATGTACTCCACTGAATCCATGGATGGTCGCGATGATGATGATCAAGAACCATCTCAGCTCTCTAGCTATCTAAGACAGCTAGAGGATAAAGTTAAAGACGGCCAAGAAGAGGAGACAGAGACGATGATGAATGAGATTGATAAATTGGCTGATAGGTTTATAGCAAATTGCCATGAGAAGTTCATGTTGGAGAAAGTTGATTCATATAGGAGATCCCAAGGAACCCTGAATAGAAGCGGTTGATAACGATGATGATGGGGCCTAATTTGTATCTTTCATTTCTTTTTATGTGATTTCACTTTTTCCTTCTTTTCTTCTTTTGAAACTCCTCACATGCATAGTTTGAATTATCTGAAAATGTGTATTGGAAGCATAGGGATATATGGATTGTGTGGTGTTTGTTGTGTTACAGTCTAATGATGATGATATTGATGGTGGTGGTTTATAAACTAGAATAGACGACAGTCCAAAAAGGAGAAGAGAGGATACAAATGGAATGGATTTTTGTAACTTTGGCTTTTGTGGTTTATGACGTTCTTTTGCTACTATCTTCTGATATTGTTGTTTTCTTTTGGTTGTATACAACGGGACCAATTTCGATTTTCAGTTTACTTATCTGACTTTTCTAAGATCCATCAGAAATAAAATATTTCCTTAAATAACATCATTATGCAAAAAATTAAGATAGTGTAACCTTAAAAATGCTAGACAACATATAAAACAAGTTATATTTAAAATATCAAAATGTTGATAAAATTTATAAAGTGTAAATTTTAATTTTCAAAATCTCAGTTTTTCCTAAATTATATAATTGTATTAACTAAAACTACATTAATTTAAAATTATTTATTAACTTTATGTAATATCAATTAAAAATAATATTCATATATAGTTTAAGCTTATGCATAATGGAGCTTATATATAGATAATTTTATTTTTTATGATATATAAAAAATTTAAACATTAAATTAACAAGCCTGATTCTAAACAATTTTAGCATAAAAACCAACTTTTATTTATTATAAATACAAGTCTTAGTTTAGACTTTAGAGACTCCAGTAGAGGTGCCTTAAAAAAAACATACATTTCATATTTTCATTAACAGTTTGGGCCAAACAGGCCTATGTTATCATAAAATAGGCCCAAAATGAAATTAAACAAAAACGCATCGTCTTGTCTTAAGCTGCTTCCGACCAAACTAAGGTTTCTCTCTCCTCCAACTTGGAACTTCCCGTCTTCGATCTTCTCTTCTCTCTCTCTTCATCGCACGCTGTGCCCAGCCAGCTCAAAACACTGCACTTCCGCTTTTTATCAAGATCAATCTCTACCAATACTTAGAAAAGTTCTTTCCTTTTTGTCAAATTCTTTCAATTTCTCTCTTCAATTCCCTACGAATTACTCACTTCGGATCCAATCAGCTCTTTATAGCCTCTGCGTTTGGGAGTCAATCTTTCTCTCTTCGACAATTAAGGGTTTCGTATAAAGATTGCTGTTTTACGACAGGATTCTGAATAAGGAGGTATAATTTCTGTTTTGTACTTAGTTTGAGCGATTTAAGACATTTCTCTTTTGTCCATTGAGAGATCTAACAGTTCTAGGGTTTGAAATATCACTGGAGTTTAAAAAAAAGGGTTTTACTAAATTATTCTCTTTCTTAGGGTTTAAGATATTCTTTTCACATTCTATTAGATTGTTTGATCATCTCATGTCTATTTTTTTTGCTGTCCGAATATTCGCTTAAACTAAAGTTATCCAATTTCTTGATACAATAAGTCCACCAATAAGCTCCTACATTCTCATGAGACCTCGACTGTCAAAATTATTCATGAATCTGATTAGTGCCAATGTTTTTCGTGAAGTACCTGAAAATTTAGTAGTTTGTTAAACTATTGATGTTATAAAGTGTTTTCTACATTTCAGAAGAAGGGTTGGTTTCATTTGGATGGAAAGTATATGGTAGGTCTACACATTAATATGGAAGCGCAGATTCATATACTTGAGCAGGAAGCTTATTCTGCTGTATTAAGAGCTTTTCAAGCACAGGCTGATGAATTTTCTTGGGTAAGTCCTCTTTCTTCCTTTTGCCATCAAAAGACAAAGGATTTGGCTTATATGGTTTCATTTTATAGGATAAAGCAACCGTGATGACAAACCTACGTAAAGAATTGAGGATATCTGATGATGAAAACCGACAACTGTTGAACAATGTCCATAATGATGATCTTATCAAAAGAATAAGGTAACGAGTCTGATCATTTGTGATAGTAAAGCTATGAATCTAGATTTCGTTGTATCTTGTAATAATGTGTTGTATGATGGAACTGGACCAACAGAGATTCGAGACCAAGAGGTGGAAACCAGGTTGTTAGACATCAGTCCCTCGATGTTCATCCTAGTCCGACTTTTTCAGCTTCTCGGAAGAAACAGAAGACGTTCCAATCCGTAAGACTTCTTGTTTTAATCTTTGGTCATAGAACAACAAGCAGAGGATATCTGTATTTGCATATGGTTTTCTGTTTATTTACTGATCATATCATTTGTGATACACATGCAGTATCCGTCGATTGGTTCTACTAGAAGTAAGTCATTCAATAACCGTGTAGTATCAGCAAATGAACCTGCGGAAGCTCTTATTGGAAGAAAAGTGTGGACAAAATGGCCTGAAGACAACAGCTTTTATGAAGCAGTAGTTACACAATACAATGCAAATGAGGTAACTTCTGATGGCTGAGACCTTTTTATTGAGATTGAATCAGAAATTCATATGTTCAGCATTATATATGTTTGTGTGTCGAGGTGTCTCCTGTACTTCGAATATCTGACTCCAAGGCCTCAAAGCCTGATCGAAATTTACCGTATAGTTCAGAGTTACTCTAGTGAGTGAGCATTGCAATTACTTTAGGTTGATTGTAACTGTGTAGAAAGCTAAGCAACTAGTCGAATCGCTTAGCTAGATAGCTCACTAGTTAAAAAGGAAGTTTAGGCAGAATGAGCCGGGGTACTCTGGATTAGTCTAGGATCATGGTTTAGGCATTTGTCGAAAGACTTCTCTAGTTAATCAAGTCTCTCTATAGTGTAGTTCTTGATGAATTGAAGAAAGGAGGTGTTTACTGTTAATGTGCATATGAGGCGTTGAAAAGTATACTATGACTTTGATATATCTAGAAGTTTGGAACTGTATTTAGCGTTGAACATAGCTTAAGTATATTGTAATTGATGCATTCATTGTTCTCTCGCAGGGTCGACATGCGTTGGTATATGATATAAACACAGTGAATGAGACATGGGAATGGGTTGATCTTAATGAGGTAATCTTCACGAGTTTTTGATATTATTAGGTTTTTAAGTTTTTTGTGGAAAATGCTGCCAAGAATGTCTTTTGGGTAAAGTTACATTTGTTTTTGGAGGTAGCTTTCATTAGTAAGATTACGTGGGAAACATTTGTATAGTGTATCCACCTAGTATGAAAACATTTTCAGCAGAATCTGAAGTTAGTTAGTTATATAATTGTAGATTCCAACGAAAGATATAAGATGGGATGGAGAGGAAGATGGGGTAACTTTGAATGTAGGACATGGCGGTGGAACAACTCGTGGGAATCGAAGGACCTTAAGCCATGGTGGTAGAGGGAGAGGTCCAAGAACTCAGCCAAGAAGAGAACATTTAGCAACGGAAAACGGTGGTGGGAGGAAGTTTTTCGGTGAGATTGAATTGTTCAACACAGACTCACTTGTGAAAGAGGTAGGTATCTCTATCTCTCTGCATTTTGTTTCTCTTTAGGCAAAAAGGGTTTTTGATGTCGAAATCTTTCGCATTAGGTCGAGAGAGTTTTTGATTCAAACCTTCCTGATCCACATGAGCTTGATAAGGCCAAGAAGCTACTCAAGGTGAGCGATATGATAATTGATAAGAACTTTGTGACGAGATATCGATTGAAAGAAACAGTGAAGTGAAACTTGGTGTTGTTGTTATTGGATGATATAGGAACATGAACAGGCGCTTATTGCTGCCATTGCAAGGCTTACGGATGCTTCTGATTACGAAAGCGGTAATAAATGTGAACAGCGGCCTTTGTTTATTTCTATTTGTCATGCACTAAGATCACTAACAACAACATAATTTGTGCTGGTGAACCAGATGGAGAAGAACCGTATTCGCATGAGCTTCCAATGCTGCTGGGGTGAGTATGTATGACACCATCACCCCTAGGAAAAATGACTAGCAATATTTCTTTTTCTTCTGTTTTGCTTTAAGGGATCCCAGAAAATGATTTTGTTCATATATGATGAACAATTAGTAGTATTCTTCTAATTTGTGGTTTCAGAATGTATGAAAATAATCGTTAGGAATTTTGTTTGTAAAAACACTATTTTTAAAAAAAAATTCTGAACTTGTGTGATCATCATCAGGCTTGCCATCAGGATCGTTAATAATTTACTTGCTCAAATCCCCAATTCCTGTCTAAACAATGTAAAAAGAATCGAACCAAGCATGTAAATATTGAGAAGAGGCTTTTGACCTTTGAGCATAACATTCAAAATCTGATTCAATTAGCAAGAATATAAGATGGAAAGTGAGATCAACATAAATCACCTGTCACTGAATCCTTCAATTTTAAAAATATTTCAATGGTTACTTTACTTCAATTTATTTTATTGTTTTAAAAAAATATATTCAATGGTTATAAGAACGGTTAACAATAAATTAGTATCAGGGTTATCGTCTTATCGACCCGATGTTAGAAATTTTTTATAATTTTTCTTTTGTTAAAATGACAATCTTAATTCTTAATGGCAATTATATGTTCAATCTTAATGGCAATCTTAAACCGATCGATTATTCAAATTATATGTTCCGTATTTTTTTTAGATTGAATGTTATTGATAGAGTTATCAGAAAAAAATACTACTTTTTAGTTTAAATTACTGTGATTATGATAAAAAATTAAAACGCGCCAAACTTAACGATTTTTTTCCAAAATTTCTACAAATGACTCGTTACCCAAATTATTTTTTCTGTATTTTTTGAATATATTAAAACTAATGTGACTATGATAAAACAATTAAAACGCGCAAATTTAACAATTCTCTATTTTTGAAACCACTGGATGTGAATTAACAATAAATATAAAGTAATATGTGTACAAATAATCAGAGTTGAATATTTTTTTGGTGTTTATTACTTGCATGAGTACAAGTTTGATTCCAGTCTCATCAAATAAACTCTATTATTGTCAAAACATAAATTCATTCTAATGTTAATGTATATACTTTAAATTTATAGTAATCCATATAATTAATAATGGAATTAGTCTCCTGGTCTTTTGGTGTTCCACGAATTAATTTATATTATTAACAAATTAAGCAAACCTCTATCCCCCATTTATATTGTTGAGCTGTGTGTGTGGAGATGATGATGATGATGATAAACCCAATAGAATTTTAAAAGGATAAGAATCGCAAAGCTCATATCACAAAACTTTGAGATCTCATTTCATCTTTCTTCGATTCTACCTACTCCGATTCAATCGATCTTATCGAGACATGGATGCTCGTAAGAGAGGACGCCCTGAAGCTGCTGCCTCTCACAACTCCAATGGCGGATTCAAGAGGTCTAAGCAAGGTTTGTTCTTTCACTCCTCTCCTTCCTATTGTCTCCAATTGGGTTTTAGAAATTCGAGATCTTCACAACAAGAGAGAATGTTTTGGTATCACTTATGTTTGTTCATTTCTAGTTGCAATGTGTGCTCTGTCTCTCGTAAAGGTTGTTCCTTTGTTCATTTTTGTGTTCATTAGAGAGATTAGTCGCAAACCCTTTTTCTGCTTCAGTCTGGTATTACCTTACTTGAGAGTTGGGAGACAATTGATATGAGAAGTTTGTATCTTGTTCTGCTTTGTGTTGTGCTATTGGCTTACCCTTCTTCTCATATTCATTGGATTCATCAATCAACTCCCATTAGCCTTTGTGACCACTCAACATTACTGGATTTACTTGATTGATATATTGATCTGTATCAACTCAAGCTGTTGAGTTCAATTTCAAAACTCTATAACCCTGGAAATTTTCAAAACCAGAATGGTATACTGGTGCCAAGTCCAAATGATATGTATTGAGAAAATTGTAGAAAAGTTTAACCAAGTAAAAGCACTTAATGTTTGCAACAGAGATGGAATCAATTTCAACTGGTTTAGGAAGCAAATCCAAGCCATGCACTAAATTTTTCAGGTTATAAATCTATTTTTTTTCCTGATTGGATCATGAAATTAAGAAGTAATACTGTATAAAGTGTGCTAATGAAGTGGATAGTTGTTATACAGGTACGTAGCACTGTTCATCCTTAAACGAGTTAAAAAGTCAATGTAACAAACTGTGATTCCTCCTAAGAATGGATGATAAGCTTATATGGAGTATAATTTTGGAACTGAACTCTACTGGTGAATCTAATATACAAAATCAACCAAAACTTGTTTTTGTGGCTGTCGTTGTAAACAATTTGTTTATTCTTCTTCTGTTTGATGGTAAGGAAACTGTAATTTTGCATATGCAGCATAAAACCATTGTTCTCAAGTAAGGTTCTTCTTGCATTATCTTTGAACTATCCATGAGTCTTTCGGCTCCTGTGCAACGTGTTGTTCATCGGTGATGCATAATGACTACAATCTGTTTTATTACTTTATAAATTTCTTTCATTATCTTTGTACTAAAACGCTATAGCTTTTTCGAGAAGGTAGCAATAGTGCAACAGCTTGGAGATGTGTCGTTTTGTTCTTTCTCGAATGAATTTGCTGATGCATTATGGTTTGTACTGCAGCACTTCTGGATGTCCATTTGGTGACAATTGCCACTTCTTGCACTATGTGCCCGGTGGGTACAATGCTGCAGCGCAGATGACAAATCTCCGACCACCGGTTTCTCAAGTTTCCAGAAATATGCAAGGATCTGGTGGTCCCGGCGGCAGATTCTCAGGGAGAGGAGATCCAGGATCAGGCCCTGTTTCAATCTTTGGTGCTTCTACTTCCAAGATCAGTGTAGATGCTTCTTTAGCCGGTGCCATCATTGGAAAAGGTGGAATCCATTCCAAACAGATATGCCGTGAAACAGGAGCAAAATTATCGATTAAAGATCATGAAAGAGACCCAAACTTGAAGATTATCGAGCTGGAAGGAACATTTGAACAGATCAATGTAGCGAGTGGGATGGTGAGAGAGCTTATAGGGAGGCTTGGATCAGTGAAGAAACCTCAAGGGATTGGTGGTCCTGAAGGGAAACCACATCCTGGGAGCAACTACAAAACCAAGATCTGTGATAGGTACTCTAAAGGGAACTGTACATATGGAGATAGATGCCATTTTGCTCATGGTGAATCTGAGCTGCGCAGGTCAGGAATCGCTTAGTTATGTCTTTAGACTCTTGAGAACAGATTATGCATTGTTAGCTCCATTATCATTGTGACTTTTTGCTCTCTCTTTTTGTTTTATCAATTTGTTTTATGCGACTCGCTTTGAAAACTTTAGCCCATTCTGTATTGAGCTCTGAAGATTCGACGAGTTCTGTAAGTTACCGATCACAGTTAAAAGACTTTGATATGTTAAAACCCTTATATTACAGCTACATACTATTTTTGTCTTAACTCTTAAGATATCATGCACAATAATATACTTGTTTTGTCTTAACCTATCGATTACAAAACCGGGTTAACCGCCGACATGAGGCGAACTCTAAAGCCTAACACGCGTCAACATCTATCTTCTCAACGACTCAAAGGCTTTCCAACACGTGTAGGACCAATAACTGAAACACAAAGCCTACCACCTCTTCTTCCTCTTCTTTCATGACACGTCTCACTGACGTGTCGTCAAGAACGTAATTAAATATTAAACTATCGTGACGAACGCGAGGCCTATGGCTATATCTATGGGACATGCTCGGTGAGCAAAACAATAAACAAAAGTAATCAGAAGATATCTTTGTAACATCTTTGAATTTCGCTAAAGGAAAAGAGAGAGATTTGGTAAAAATGCAGTCGATGAAAGAAACAGCTTCGAATATTGCAGCTTCTGCAAAATCTGGCATGGACAAAACCAAAGCTACCTTGGAGGAAAAGGTAACAGAATTGTGGTTATTATTAATTTATTGATGTAAAATAATAAAAATGGTGTAACGTTGGGTTTGTTTTGTCTTCAAAAGGCGGAGAAGATGAAGACACGAGACCCTGTTCAGAAACAGATGGCTACACAGGTTAAAGAAGATAAGATCAATCAAGCTGAGATGCAGAAGAGAGAAACGCGTCAGCACAACGCGGCCATGAAAGAAGCGGCTGGAGCCGGAACCGGTTTAGGTTTGGGGACGGCCACTCACTCGACCACTGGACAAGTCGGACACGGCACTGGGACACATCAGATGTCGGCTCTGCCTGGTCACGGAACGGGACAACTGACCGACCGCGTTGTGGAGGGCACGGCTGTGACCGACCCGATTGGAAGGAACACTGGAACTGGTCGGACAACCGCTCATAACACTCACGTTGGTGGTGGTGGTGCCACCGGGTACGGAACCGGCGGGGGATATACTGGATAAACGGTGTTGTTCACTTGTTCTGTTATTTGCTCTGTTTTTGTTGAATCGAAATTTCGTGGTTTTCTGTCTTACTTTCGTGTTCTGTTTTTTTTTTTTCTTTTTCTTGTGCTTCTGAATAATTGTAGGACTTCGATCTCATCTAGGTTTTTGTTGTTGGATGATAGTCTTACTTTATGAGTAGAATGTTCATGCAATGTAACAGTAGTAAAATTATCCGTTAACAATATTGTGCCCATGCAACTTAACAATAACAATACATTGCTAACTTTTTGAACTTTGAAGAGAAACATTGCTAATGCTAAGTTTTTGAAGAGAAGCATTCGCATCATATTTGAATTAATCTACTATGTTATCAAAGAAAAATTATTTCTCTGCGCAATGGGTTTGTATAAAACAACATGTACCATGCGTGAATATTCTTAAAATAGTCACTTCGTTTTGAACCATGAAGATTTTTAACGATTAGATGATCATTGATCCGACATTAGTATTTGAAGTACAAAACCAAAGTCAAAAGACTCACAATTATAACCTTTACAGTTTTTGGTACGTTTTCGATTTTCACGCTGACTCTTCTTCCTTCTTCGGTTGCTCTATAATCGTCCAATCTGATTTGGATCTTCGTTGGTGTTTTTTTTTGTGGTTGTAGGAAGAAAAATGTCTTTCAGTTTTTGGAAAGGAGGAGGCTAAACATGGAGTGGAGATGGCTTTGATTGATTTGGATGCTTTTCAGTTTTTTGTTAACATGGAGTACAACGATATGCACGAGACTCCACTGGGATCTCATAGTATCCAAGCTGATATTGATGATCCAACAACTTTGAAGTCAAGACCACAAACTCATGATGTAGAACCTAATCAGTTTCCCATTACTTCCTCATCAAGGGATCACCCGCAAGGAGCGTGATATTATCAAGCTCAAAGCCCAGTTTGTGGCTGATTTTGGAATGCCTTTTGGGCAGGATTTGGTGATGAAGAGTGTGTTTATGAAACCTGAGCTTGAGCGGTTGATCCTCTGTTTAGGTTTGTCAAATGCTTTTAACTTTTTTTAAGAAGAAACGCGTTTTTAGACTTCTATTTCTAAATAAATCGACAAAAACAAAAATATGATGTAAGATCCTTGGTAATACGTACCAAAAATCACGTCATCAATTGAATTTAATTTTAATTTATAGAGACAACTTTAATTTACACAAATCATATTTTTCACACTTTGCTTCAACTACTCTCTCACTCTTGAAGACCAACGAAAGTCTTTTCCTTTTTCTCCAAAAATCTCACATTTTTTTTCTTCAGTTTCATCTAAAAAGATTCAATTCATATCGAAAATAAAAAAGGAACAAACTTTGCTTTTTGTTTTCGCAATCTCCGATTCGTTAACTCGTTTTCTCTCTTCACCTGTTTCAAGCTTTTCGATCCAACAAATCACGAGATTCCTCTTTCCGGTGTGGTCTCCGGCGACCTAAAATAAAGAGTTAATTCTCGTGGTCGTGGAGAGCAAATGAGGGATGTTCTCCTGGTTAGCGAGAATGGCTCTTTTTTGTTTACGACCTATGCGGCGATACGGTCGTATGAACAGAGATGATGACGATGATGATGATCACGACGGTGACTCTTCTTCCTCCGGTGACTCCCTTCTTTGGTCTAGAGAACTCGAGAGACATTCTTTCGGAGATTTCTCTATTGCTGTTGTGCAAGCTAACGAGGTTATTGAAGATCATAGTCAAGTCGAGACTGGAAACGGTGCCGTTTTCGTCGGAGTTTACGATGGTCATGGTGGTCCTGAAGCTTCTAGATACATCTCTGATCATCTCTTTTCTCATTTGATGAGTTAGTTTTTTTTAATCTCTTTTTGTCTTCTTCAAGTCAAACAAAATCTCTTTTTGTGTTCTTCAAGTCAAACACTAAGTCCACTTTGATATTCTGTGTCTGTGTGTGTTTCTTCTTCTTGATTTGGTTTTGATGATCGGATAATTTTTGTAGAAAGTTGAAATCTTTATGCATCTGATGAACAGTGAAGTGAATCTTGACTTTTTCTTTATCATTTTTTGGTGAGCTACCTACTTTTTGGCAGGTTATCTTTGTCTTGTGTGTCTCTCTGTTTGTTCGTTTCTGGATTTTTGTAGCTTTGTCTTGTTCCTTTTGTGGATTACAATGGTTTTCATTAGCTGCTTATTGATTAAAGTTTTGATCTTTTAGGAGTTTCGAGAGAAAGGAGTTGTATTTCAGAGGAGGCTTTAAGAGCTGCATTTTCTGCTACTGAGGAAGGGTTTCTCACGCTTGTGCGAAGGACTTGCGGGTTGAAACCGTTGATTGCAGCTGTTGGATCTTGTTGTTTGGTTGGAGTTATTTGGAAAGGGACTTTGCTTATCGCTAATGTTGGTGATTCTCGTGCTGTGCTTGGTTCCATGGGTAGTAATAATAATAGGTCAAACAAGATTGTAGCTGAGCAACTGACTAGTGATCACAATGCTGCTTTGGAAGAAGTTAGACAAGAGCTTAGGTCGTTGCATCCTGATGATTCACATATCGTTGTCCTTAAACATGGTGTGTGGCGCATCAAAGGCATCATTCAGGTTTGCAAAGCTCTCTAATCACATATTTAAATGCCTGTGACACTATGATAAGAACAAAGCTATGAAACTGCTATTATTATGGTTCCAATTCACTAAACAAGAGAGACTTGATTAATGATTAGCTCTTTGCACAAGTAGACAGACCCTTTGTGTCATCTTGGCTTATCAAACTATAAGTCAATATTGTGTTTCATTTGTGCAGGTATCTAGATCAATAGGGGATGCATATTTAAAGCGCCCAGAGTTCTCACTTGACCCTTCATTTCCGCGGTTCCATCTCGCTGAAGAACTACAAAGACCTGTTTTATCAGCAGAGCCTTGTGTCTACACAAGAGTCTTACAAACAAGTGACAAGTTTGTGATATTCGCATCAGATGGACTCTGGGAACAAATGACCAACCAGCAAGCTGTAGAGATAGTGAATAAACACCCCCGTCCTGTACGTGCCACCACCTAAGATTGCTAAAAGTTAATTCTCAGGTTTTTTCTGCTTTCACTGATGTTGTATATATGTATGAAACAAACACAGGGAATAGCGAGAAGGCTGGTGAGAAGAGCGATAACCATAGCTGCGAAAAAGAGAGAGATGAATTACGATGATTTGAAGAAAGTGGAGAGAGGAGTGAGGAGATTCTTTCATGATGATATAACAGTGGTTGTGATATTCATAGACAATGAGCTTCTTATGGTGGAGAAAGCTACTGTTCCTGAATTGTCCATTAAAGGTTTTTCTCATACCGTTGGACCTTCCAAGTTCAGTATCTTCCTCTCTTAGACATTTTTGTTACATTTCTTTACTTTACTATCACAGTCTTCACAAATATGATAAAAATGAACACGGATCGATTTTGTACCAACACGTTTGAGTTTAGATACAAAATTGTAGGTTAATAATCCTTGAACTGCTCATTTGTAATTCCAATAATCAAAATGTATCCTAATGTTTTCCTTTGCATTCTACATTAACAGACATCCAAAAATCCAAAAGCAGAATCTTACCTATCTCTGGATTTCATTAGGAACAGAGGAAGATACAAAAAACAGAAAGATAGTTATAAGTAGTATATAACGAAACAAACTCAATTCTCAAATACTTTTTGAAGAACACACAAATAAAGATTAATGTCATCTGCCAGTAAGCTCCGTAAGTGAATTGATCTGACTCCCTGTAAGAGAGTAGTCAATGTCACTGAAAGATGGAGGCATCGCTGGCCACACGAAAGCTGGTCTCTCTGTAGGAACATCCGGTGGGCTAGTCTCACCCGTCAAGACCTTCAACACTGTTTTCATGGACGGTCTTTGGTTCGGATTCGGGTGGCAGCAAGCTAGTCCTAAGAGCAAAACGCTTTTCATTTCTTCTTTATCGAACAAATTTCCCATTCCCGGATCGGCAGCATCCGTGATGGTTCCATTTCTGTATAGCTCCCATAGCCAATTCACAATGCTATTGTTGTAATTGTTCTGGTTGTCTTTGACCAAGACATAGCTTGGTTTCTTCCCCGAGACTACTTCAAGCATTAGAACTCCGAACGCATACACATCTGTTTCAACTGTGGCTCTCCCGTTGAGAAAAGTCTCAGGAGCCATGTATCCCGGTGTTCCAGCGATCTCCTTGGTCGAATGATGTGTCATTTCGCTTTGCTGAATCATCCTCGCAAGCCCGAAGTCGCCGAGCTTTGCGTTGAAGTCGGAGTCCAGCATTACGTTGCTTGCTTTTATGTCTCTGTGAAGTATCCTCTTCTCACATCCATTGTGAAGATACTCCAAAGCTTGAGATAGCCCTGTTATAATGTTCTTCCTTGTCTCCCATGTTAGGTTTGATCTTGACTTGTCTTCCAAGAAAAGATATTTGTCCAAGCTTCCGTTAGGCATATACTCATAAACCAGAAGATACTCCTTCCTCTCGTAGCACCATCCCAATAACTTCACCAGGTTCCTATGATTCAGATTACCAATAGTTGTGATCTCGGCTATAAACTCTTGCTTCCCTTGATGCGATTTCTCGGAAACTCGTTTCACAGCTATGTCTCTACCCTGCCATTTCCCTTTAAACACCATCCCAAACCCGCCTTGCCCTAGTTTATTCTCCGCGCCGAAGTTTCCTGTTGCTCTCTTTAGCTCTCTCAGCTTGAACTTCTGCGGATTTGCAGCGCAATTATCTAGCTCAGCTTCTATATCCGGATTTGTTTCCCCTGCCTTTGACCTAGATCTCAAGTACAATGCTCCTAAGAAAGCTCCTATACCAACAATAAACACTATAGGGATAGTGATCCAGAGCCATAACATGTTTCCATCGCCATCGATCTTTAAACCTTCAAAACTCCATGATCTCACACAATTCAGCTCCGTGAAATTGCTTGTTGAAGCTGTAAATCCAACATAAACTGTCTCCGGAAGATAGGCTGAGAGATCTATAGCCCTAGAAAACACTAAGTTCCTCTGTTCAAACACATCCAAGTTTCTTGAGACATAAACCGATAGATTCTTACCATCATACCGCACATGTGCGGTTAAGTCAAGTCCGGAATCGATCTTGATCCCTCGACCGCTCAAGGATTCTTGAACAACCGAATTGATGTTGTTCACATTTAGAGCCACATGGTTTCCATCAAGATCATCCGAATGACTCTTCCTTGTGTCGAACTCAACCGAAACGATCCTCGACTCATTATTCCTATTTGTTCTTTCGTTGACCATACCGAGCCACATACCTGAGCTGTTCTGAGGAGCAGTCTCCTCGGGTGTGAGAACGAAAGCTAAGCCTTCGCCTCCGGGATCGGTTTTGTTAGAGATGTTAATAACGAAAGTGGTGTTGAAAGTAGCACTCTTGTGTTTGCTCCATAGCCTGAAAGGCTTTTTGTAGAGTGCTCTGCCTGCTTGGTTTGCGATAGTGCCACCAGGTCCACCAGTAACATCAGGAGTCACTTGGATTGCTCCAAAGACAATGTATGAGTTATCTCGGATCAATTCCAGTTCATTGCTCACATTAAACCCAGGGAAATCGAACTTTAAGCACTTCACTTGTGTCTCGATCTTACAAGTTAGTATCAAGAACAGGAGCTTCCACGCAAGAGAAAATCTCATTCTTTTTTTTCTTTTGTGTTTTTTGGTTCTGCACATACAATAAATTATCTTATATGGTTTTCTTTATGGGTTTGGAATATATTAAAAATGGCTTCGTCGTCGAGATTAAAGTTTTACTCGGAGATTCTGGTCATAATACGACTGTTTCTACATTGGATATTTGGTTTTACATCTTCTTTTATTCAACAACGAAGAGTTGACCTGTCACTAATTTTAACAGGTTGTTGGATAAGTCTTATCTAAGCTAATTTGTCAAAATTATGTATTATGATTGTGTGTTATTTAAACGTTGACGTTATGTGTAAATGTATATGTAAATATAAGTTGAAATCTAGTACTTGTTTAAAAAATATTCTGAAGATTTGATAAATTCTCAAGGGCTTTGTTAATTGAAACATATATTCATAAACAAATCTTAGAAGTTAGATGTAACCTCTGTATTTGAAAACTCATATTGAAATCTTGAGAATTTTTTTTGGTCAAAACATCTTCAGAATTTTTAAAATACCCAAGATATTTCTATGTAACTAATTAATGTTCAAGAGGTTTTAATGTAATTAATCAAACCCGAGTATGAATGAAAATAACAATGTCTACAACTTTTAGTCAATCTTGAGCAGCTATCATCAGTTTGTTATTAATTACTATAATATATATAAAACTAACTTTGGAATGAGGTAGCTAACATGTGAAAATTCATATAAAGCTACAACTTGTTCTATTTTATAGTGACTTCTATCAGATATTCATATTCGCTTGGGGAGGCTCTCGGCAACAACATTTTTATTATCATTTTCCTTTGAATTCTCAAATTCAACATACGACTGATATAACTGTATAAGATAAGATATTTAGACCCTGCTTTGTTAACTTCTACACGTTTAAAAAAAAAAAAATTAATGGTGAACTATGTTACATCACAATAGACGTGTACTGCACAATTTTTTATTTCTTTTGAATGAAATTTTTAAACATGCTTGACACAATCAGACATGAAAGACAAAGCTATTTGTATAAGAGTAAAATAATGAACAAATAATTTATAGATGTAAGGAAAATTATCAATGAACATTAATTCTTGCAAGTTTTTCGACAAAAGATATGCTTGAATAACTATTACAGTCTGTTAAGTTTATAGTAGTATATGGATAAATTCTTAACGAAGAAGTAATGATGATATTAAGAAGAGTTTGGATGGTCCAGAAGCATAATGAATGATTGGATTTAAACGCACATGGAGAGTTGGTGATGACATTCTGAAGTGCAAACCAAATAGAATGAGCTGAAAAGATTTCGAATATTTGGATCCGATCGGCTAAAGCAGTGTAGACGCTTGACCAAGGATAGAAAAAGAATAATATTGGGGAAGTTTTTGAAACTTTACATATAAAGTAAAATTGAGATATGTCCAGTGAGGAAGATGAAGAACTATAATTTCAAGCAACAAGGAAGAATAAATGTTTATCAAAAAAAGAAAAACAAAAAACAAGGAAGAATAAAGGCGGTATGTATTTTACTTAGGACTAATGAACTAAGCATATTGTGTTATATGCATGATTTTTTTTTTTTTTTACCGTGAATAAAAAAAGTTAGTGGTGTGACCAAGGTGGCTAAGTCAGTCATTTTAACCTAATTTTTTACGATCGAAAAATATCACAGAAGCGCTCAGATCGCAGTGGAGAGTTCGTTAGTTTTTTTTTAATCAAATCTGTTCATCATCTATTTGAGACTGGTTTTATGGACTTTTTAATTTCCGATCGAAGCAAGTTCCATTATTTCGTTTGCTATATATGGCCTTCACTGAATATCCAAATTTTTGTATCATCAATTGGATATTCTTATACGTAAAGATTAATTTGTTAGTATACTTGAAATTTTCCTAATATTAAATTTCTATAGATTTTTTCGAGTTATATATAATCTTATTAATATGTTTTGATGTGCTGGTAAACTTGTACGTTAGTTTTTTTTTTTTTTT
>Ga0041059_1001655_pt1 | contig 17413 bp, 10 predicted proteins | sample AraColnosormetaG_FD_56232 | JGI IMG/M metagenome (GOLD analysis project Ga0041059, IMG submission 56232) | Arabidopsis roots microbial communities from North Carolina, USA - Col MF nosort | ecosystem: Host-associated > Plants > Roots > Unclassified | place: USA: North Carolina | collected...
AAAAAAAAAAAAAGAAGCGGTTTAATTATTGGAGTCATTCCAAAAACATTCAAATGCTCAAAAAAAGAGAAAAGGACTTGTAAAAAAAAATCAAATTTAAGAAAAGATTTGGTTGTGATCAAGTCAAGTTATATAAGAGATTATTCATGGTCTGGTTATAATATGGTACAACAAACTGAGAAGGGAGAAAAGACAAACTGAATGATGCTTTAAAAAAGGGGTATGATAGTTTTCAGGAGGGGAGTTAGATTGGACGAACAAATGTGAAATCCACATTTACGAGTGAGTGAGAGGATGATTTTATAAAAATTTACATAATTCGTATTCGGTAGGGTTTCATGATTATTAGTTTGGATCACGTTAGTTGTAGGACAAAATAGCTTTTGGCGGATGGGATATATATAACATGAATAAGTACTCTAGTGTTCTAGTCTAGTATCTCATATGAAAATATTTTTTTTTGTACGTAACGGAAACGAAACGAAACGTAACATAACAGAGAACAGAACGTAAATTAAGTTTATTCATACAAATTTAATTATACGTAACAAGGAATATGTTTATACTCGCAAGTGTTTCAATCTACGTTCACAGGAAGCGCAAAGCTAAAAAGACGAAACAAGTGGTGCATGACTGCGTTTCCTCCACTTAGGTTTTGTCTAACGTATTCTCTAATTAGGTACACTCCACATAATATTTACTCATGACTTCACATTTTCAATCACATTCATTTATCCCTTTTTTTTGCCAGTAGTAAGTGTGTCACACTGTACATTGTTTTATTCCGGTCCTACTATAAAAGAAGTTGGATTTTGATCTTCAAAATGGATTTTTACTTTTTATTTATATAGGTCCAAACTTAAACATGGATTTTTATTTTTATTTTTATATAGGTCAAAACTTAAACATGGATTTTTATATAATTGTATAATTAGTGGACTACCGAAATGCTAGAGTTTTTTTTGTAAAGAGTTATTTATTTTATTTGAAATATTTATTTAATCAGTGAAAAATTACTTAACAAAATTTAACATTTTACCAAGGATAAAGCTAATGACCAACTTTTTCGTCTAATATTCAAATTAGAAAAATATTCAGAATTCATCATATATGACACGTAGTTAAGATCTAAATATCATCTTTTAGTTTTAAATATGGTCAACTTGGTTCTCTAATTGACTGAATTATATAGTGCTTTCTAAATAAAATAAAAAGATATTTATTTGAGAATGAATTGAAGATGATGATATATATTAGTCAGCATTAAAAAGTTTTCGTTAGGTCACTCATATGGGCTGTTGGGAGTTTTATATATTTTGATGAAACAAAATGCAACACTCCTCCCATACGTAATATTTTCCTTCATTGTGAAGAACTCTGGACAAAAAGACGATCACAAAATTAACTATCTTTCGTTTTTTTTGTTTCTCTGTGGAAGAGACCTCTTTATATAACTTCTAATCTTCGATCAGGTTTGTATGTACGAAGTGTCCGGTTAGAATTTAGATTTTAGATTTTTGACTCTAACTAAATTTAGTGGCTTATTTGAATAAAATCGAAGTTAGGGTGATTTTGGATGGCTTAGATAAACGCTTAGACATCTGAAATTTAAAACATAAGATCTTATGTTCAAGTTTAGCAACCCCATGTTGAAATGTGTATAAATCACATCAATATTTAACATATGGTATAAAGGCGTTGAACTAATTACTGATCCCGTCATGTATAGTGGAGTGTGATTTGTTTGTTGAACTTCATAGGATAATAGAAAAACAAACAATATATACAAAATTAACTGTGGATTACAAATAATTGTGTTCATATATCTTATCCACTTATATAAACTAGATACCATGATACTTGAGCTTAAATAATTGATCACATCCGCCGAACACAAATCATGGTCACATCCACATGAATTCTTTCATTACTTTTGTTTGAGATTTAAGTCCCAACGGGTAAATTGGAATCTTGCACTACTTTAATTGTATATAGTTTATTGCCTAAACAGCCAATAATCAGTTTCACAAACAAATAAAATATAACTAAAAACACTCCAATAATCAGAAAGAAACCAATAGAACTGCAAGGAAAACAAACTTTTTTGAGTAACCAATGAATTTTTAAACTTTGCAAATACAAAAGAAGATTCTGATTACACAATTTTAAATTATGATCCGGGCAAATAGAATCTCTTTTCATAGGGCTTTGAAACGTATAAAAAATGATTAATAGTTGGACATTGATAATAGAGATCCCTTAATATAATACACAAAAAATGAGTCCTTAATTGCAAAACAAAATTAGTATAAGGTTGGCCGAATCATTAACTTCCACGTCAAATAATTGTGATAATTTTTGCACGTCTTGGTTAGGTATAAAACCTATATACCTTATTTTTGGGGTACGGAGACGATATTATTTATGTTGAGTACATTTGTTGGTAGACCTAGACGTAGGTCCACGAAATTATACTCTTGCATTATACACCTCAAAACTTAGATATTTACATAATTACATTTTATCGTTTAGTATAGTGCTTAAGTTCCGTCACATGCAATCAAAGTAAAGTCTTCTTGATTTCGTCATCAAGATATTGACTTTTCCTAAATGGATCCGAGATCTTGTTAACGACAACCAAAACACGTTAAATTTGTTATTGTTTTTCGTTAAACTGCAAAGTTATGAATTTTAAATGTATAAAATCCTGGACCATTAGCAAACACAGTTCACTATACCATTTCATTGGATAAATAATCTCTTAAGATGCGTAACTTCGATCTAAAATCTTCGCACACTACCACTTAACAAGTTGTAAAAAAAAATATGAGACTGAAAAATACATGAGAAAAGGATATTATTGGTGATTAAGTTTGATGTGGCTCCATGTGTCTAATTTCTGATTTGCGCTGAGGTTCTCTTTAAGAAAAGAAACTACTGGCTGAGAGACATCAGATTAATCAGACTGTATTAGCTGATTAAAAGTTAAGCGCAACAAAGTATAAGCATAATTAAAATTGGTCTGCTCTCATTATTCTTTTTGCATTTCCACTAGCAGCGGAATAATCAAATACTCCACCCCCACTTACATGTAAATTATAAATTATGAATGCGATGTAGCATCATAACGATTGACCAATTAAAAGGTCTGACGTGATGAGTGATGACTATGCCAATTTATCAAAATATGGACAGACATAAAACTTTTTTATCAAGATCGTGCGTCTGACATTAGACCCCAATAAAATTCCAACTATAAGCTCACGTCATAGATGCAGAAGATTAAAATACAAATAAAAATCCATTTTTAAAGTAGAACCAAATGGATGATAGTGATACTTGTTTACTAAGCTATATTAGTCATAGCTTTTTATTTATTTGCCTTAGAAAATAATCGTTAATATTTTGAAAAGAAGATTACAAACAGGAACTAGTACCCTTCTTTAAGCGTTTCATTGTCAATAAACGAGATTACTTAGAAACCAAACCGTAAGAGGAGCATATTGAGTTTATAGGATTTCACTTAGTCTTTAGAGATGATATCATTCAGAAGTTTGGCCTCACGTTAAGACGAGTTGCTAGTTTCTGTCCCAGAGATTTGTCTGCCTGAGACCAGTAAGAGATCCAAATGCTGCGGATTTCGTGCGTGACACGAGGCTCCGAAAGCGCTTCAACAAAACGCTTCACGAATCGTTCTTGCCTATTGGTACAAAACAAAAGACCATTAGAATGAATTATGACATTTGTGGTTCATGTGTAATTGTTGATTTTGCAATGTGGTTTTTGAGTTTTTAGTGTTTACCTGTCTGAATCCCAGGACCGGTATCTCTCCCCTGGTTGCTTGAAGTTGTTCTCCTTCCCGATGAAGCACTGTGATATAAAGATGACATTTGAGTTTTAACTATGACTTATGAGGATAAAACTTGTGATCAAAAATTAATGTATGTAGAGGACTCTGACCTTCTCACGATTTCCAGAGCAGACAATAGGAGTTGTAGGGTATTTTTCGGCATGGCGAACTGGATCCAACCTTGAAGGGAAGTAATTGACCTGGAATTGGAAAGCAACAAATTCACTTCATATAAATGTGATTGCGAATTTAAGTATCTGGGAGTTTCTAGAGCCGAGAGATAAGATTACCTCCTCATCCCTGTGCATGAAGTTCATAAAACCATCATGGTGATTGTTGTGGTGAGCACATTTAGGGGCATTAACAGGTAGTTGCAGATAGTTTGGTCCAAGACGGTGTCTCTGACTATCAGCGTAGGAGAAGATCCGGGTCTGGAGTAGCTTATCATCTGAATAGTGGATGCCTGGAACCACAAGAGCAGGACAGAATGCAATCTGTTCGTTCTCATTAAAGAAGTTGTCGATGTTTTTGTTCAAGACCAAGCGACCAACAGGTTGTAAAGGCAAGATATCTTCAGGCCAGATCTTTGTGACATCAAGCGGATCGAAGTCAAATTTGTCTTCATGGGCAGGATCCATCACCTGAACGAAGAGATTCCACTGCGGATAGTTCCCGGCTGCGATCGAGTCATAGAGATCTTTGGTGGCATGGCTGTGATTGGCTCCTCCAACTCTGATAGCTTCCTCATCCGACAGGCATTTGATCCCACAAGTCGGCTTCCAGTGGAATTTCACATAGTGAGCTTTTCCAGCTTTGTTGATTAGCATGTAAGTGTTGACCCCAGCGCCTTCCATGTGCCTGTAGTCCTGTGGGATACCGAGATCATCAAAGAGAAATGAAAACATGTGCAAACTCTCTGGGTGGTGGGAGAAGAAGTCCAGTATCCTCCAGTTCTCCTGAATGTGAGACTTGGGATTCGGTTTCAATGCATGGACCATGTCAGGGAATTTCATTCCATCACGGACGAAGAATACAGGGAAGTTGTTCCCAACAAGATCAAAGTTCCCCTGAGTTTGCAAACAGAGGGTAAGAGGAATCATCAGTATAGTATGATATGATTTGCAAGTAATCATATAGGTGGTGAAACGAAATAGATAAGCAAATAAACGTTTGAATATCAGCAAACACATCGATATCGGTTATAGAAAATAGAGAGACAATGGAAGGATAAGACAAAAAGCTAACCTCTCTGGTGTAAAACTTAACAGCAAAACCACGGGGATCTCTGAGAGTCTCGGGACTGCCACGCTCATGGATGACAGTTGAGAAACGAACGATAACAGGAGTCTGAACACCAGGTCCTCGAAGAAAATCAGCAGAAGTAAGTTGGGTAATGTCATGAGTGACTTCAAAGAAACCCTTAGCACTGGCTCCCCTGGCATGAACAACCCTCTCAGGAATCCGCTCCCTGTCAAAGTTAGCGAGTTTCTCAAGCAGATGATAGTCCTCCAGAAGGATTGGACCTGACAATATATAAAACCATCGCTTAACATATCTAAAAATCCAAGCAACTGAGACAGAATCAACATTGAGGAATTATATCAGATTTGGCATAAAACTGAAGGAAGAAATGTGATTTACGCAAGTCCACAACAAAAACACTAATGACATTATTATCCAAACGTTTATAAAATTATTTGGCTTCCACTACTCTAGCTTTAAGGGCATTTCTAACAACCACTGGTTCAACATATTTGTTATAATTTGTATTCAAGAGATAAGAAAGAGAAACGGACCTCGAGTTCCGACAGTCAAAGAAGAGTTGTTGTTCCAGACAGGAGCACCCGAGTTTGTAGTGAAGAAAGGGGAATCATGAGCGCTTGAAGGACGAACCTGCACACCAACAAATAAATTCAGAAGAACTGGATCACAAAAAAATTAACCAAATTTCCATAGATTGGAGAAACGTCTATGACAAATAATGATACATTGATACTTGATACATAACAATTCCACATAAGTATATATGATCAATTAAAAAAATACGATACAAGCAACAATGATATTCACAATTGAACACAGTGATTAAAATAACTTTAAAAAAATCGTAAAGAAACCTTAAAACATGTACAACGATATTGACAGATCACGTCAGCCTTAAGACTTGTGTATTAGAACATGAGCATGAGCATGAGCATGTTGACAAATAAACAATCAATAGACGGAAAAACATGTTGAATTTTCCAGTGGAATCTTCAACGCATGCAAATCGAAACCCAATCTCCACTATATAATAAAGAAATCGATTCACACAAAAAAACCTCAACAAGTCGAACAATCACCCCAATTTTGCATCATTTTAACCGAGAGAGAGAGATCATTCATACACTTTGGATTCAACACGAAATCACACCAAATCGATACGAAATCAAGTAAGGTAAAATCACAGATTACAAAAAAAGAGAATCAATCGATGTACCCTGTATGGATCCATGATGCTTGAAGACAATTTTGATCCGAATTTTTCTTCTTTTGCGATTTTTAGGTGAGACTGTGTGTATCTCGCAAATCGGCGTGTGTCTGCACTGTTGTCGATTTTTTTTTTATAGCGAGAGCCAAAATATCTTATTTTAGCTCAACACCAAAACACGTATGTGTTTTGTCTTTGTTAATCCTTATCCAAATGATAATCCTCGTATTAATAGTCAAACTAATTACGTGTGGATGATATCGTCTTTGATTTCGCCAGATACTATACCATAATTAGACAATTGTTGATCCATTTCAGGATTCTCCTTAAAATAATACATGTTCAATTACGGTATCTTCTCTTTTTTTTCCTGAATTAATAATATGTATAACGACCACCATAAATCTTAGAAATTGTTTACTGCTTCAAGAAACATTGATTTATTGTAAAAAGAGATTACAAAGACAGTGAGAGTAGAAAGGAAGGAAACATGAGTTTTTGGGATTACAAGCATTATTATTATATAGACAAGAAACAACAACACATGTGATTATCTTTTTGACGGATTTAACGACCAAGCGATGATAGATCGATGAGATTGATTGTACCTCACATAGACTGAGCTTATATGGAGATTGGCCTCTAGATGCTTGGCCTCACGTTCAGACGGCTTGCAAGTTTCTGTCCCAAGGATCGATCAGCCTGAGAGATACAGAGAGATAAATAATGTTTTAGTTTGCTGAAACTTGGTAAAAAGGACGTAGAAATTTGACCGAGTGTTTTTTTGTTCTGACCTGAGACCAGTAAGAGATCCAGATGCCGCGGATCTCGTGGGTGAGACGTGGCTCCGATAGAATCTCCACCCATCTCTTAACAAACCTGTCTTGCCTGTCTGGTGCCCATGATCTGTACCTGTCTCCAGCCTGTTTGAAGTTGTTCTCTTTCTTGATGACGCACTGCAACATTAGCAATTAAAAGGTTTTCTTAGCACCAATATTCTAATAAACTTGAGTTTAGGATTTGAAGATTTAGAGAAGGCATGGCAGGAATCGGACCTTTGTTCGAATTCCAGTGTAGGAGTTTGTAGGGGTGGGAACTTTCTCAGCGCAGCGGACAGGATCAAACTTTGAGGGGTAGTAATTGATCTGTAAAAAGTACAAACCAAATGAGAATTTTGATTCCAAGTAAAAAGACTAACAATGGTAGCTCAAGTGGTGTACTAAGACGTACCTCCTCATCTCTGTGCATGAAGTTCATAAAACCTTCATGGTGATTGTTGTGGTGAGCACATTTGGGAGCATTGACTGGAAGCTGCAAATAATTCGGTCCAAGGCGATGTCTCTGAGTGTCACCATAAGCAAAGATCCTACACTGGAGCAGCTTGTCGTCTGAGTAGTAGATTCCAGGAACCACAAGACCCGGGTTGAACGCAAGCTGCTCAGTTTCATTGAAGAAATTGTCAATGGTCCTGTTCAGAACCAAGCGACCAACCGGTTGCAGAGGCAAAATATCCTCAGGCCAGATCTTGGTCACATCAAGTGGGTCAAAGTCAAACTTATCCTCATCTGCAGGATCCATGGTCTGGATGAAAAGTTTCCACTCGGGGTAGTTGCCAGATGCAATGGCATCGTGGAGATCCTTAGTGGCGTGGCTGTGATTGGCTCCTCCAACAACCTTGGCCTCTTCATCAGTCAGATTCTTGATCCCACAAGTTGGTTTCCAGTGGAACTTCACAAAGAGAACTTTTCCAGATTTGGCAATAAGAGTGTAGGTGTGGACACCGAAACCCTCCATGTGCCTGTAATCTTGTGGAATACCAACATCATCAAACATCCAGCACCATGTGAGCAAACTCTCAGGCAAGTGGGACATGTAGTCCAGAATCCTCCAGTACTCTTGGATGTTTGTTTTCGGGTTAGGTTTCAACGCGTGGACAACATCCGGGAACTGAATCCCATCACGGATGAAGAACACCGGAGTGTTGTTCCCAACAAGATCAAAGTTTCCCTGATCATAACAGTAACAAGACAAAAATCAGTCCTGATTCTAAAGAAGCTAAAAGACGATTAAAAATGGAAACTTTGAATCTTTTCTTATACCTCTCTGGTGTAAAACTTGACAGCAAAACCACGAATATCCCTCATGGTTTCAGGACTGGCACGTTCGTGGACAACGGTGGAGAAACGGACAATAACCGGAGTTTGAACACCAGGGGCTCTGAGAAAATCAGCACAAGTGAGGTTTGAAATGTCATGGGTGACTTCAAAGAAACCCTTAGCACTGATTCCTCTAGCATGAACCACTCTCTCAGGGATCCTCTCTCTGGTGAAATTAGCAACCTTCTCGATCAAATGATAATCCTCAAGAAGAACCGGACCTGCCCATTACGAAGTAACACATGTTAAAAATAATCACATCACGCTTCACGAACAAGATCTCAGCTTAGACTCTATATCTCAGTTTTATCTCTTTCATAAATCCAACAAGTTCCGATTCTTATTGATAGACTCTTGAAATTCAGGGTTACGATACCTCTTTCTCCGATGGTGAGGGAAGAGATGTTGTTGGAGACTGGAGCACCACCGTTTGTGGTGTAGAATGGGGCGTTGTACGCGCTTGAAGGACGATACTGCAATCACCATTATACGATCGATTATCAACAAAATCCAGGAAGAAATTTGGTCAACAATCAAACGGAATCGACAAGAACAATCCACAAAATTTTACTACCAACTGATTGATTTGATAAAAAGCCCTAATTTTTTGTCGTAACCCGAAACATATCAAAACCCGTTTCCTGATCGGATCCGGGTGGTCCATCCCGACACGAGTAGTCTTCCGACCATTATTTGCCAAAAAGGCTTTAGATTTGATGACGCAAACAGTAACATGTCGGAGAGTAGGGTTGTAGATAAATTTCATTTTATCCACTAATATTTATTCGATTATTACACTTTTAAGTGACTTCCGTATATTCAAGCCTTTTGTTCGATGGATCTACATAATAATTTTTTATTTTTTTTTCGTCGGTGAGATAATTTTTTTGTATGTGAAAAAAAAATACACTTGTATTGATAGATCGACCGACAATGGTTTGATTAACCGAATGTTGTAAAAAAAGATTTATCATATGTATAGATCTAACTGATCGGTTATTTAATTTGATTAATCAAACGTGTAGATTTGATTACTCAGGTGTTTAGTAGATCTGATCAATCATTTTGTTGATGATTACTTAATCTGATTTGGCTGATATCACTAAAATAATATACGGTCGGACGTCTAAACAATCGATTATATCATTTGAACGTCCGATTTTTAGAACACATGTGTGTAATAATAATAAAAAAAAAAACAACAACAAAATAACTTCTAATCTAAGGAAAAAAACAACAAAAACCACATGTGGCGTGTCTTTCTCACGCAGTGGTTAAACGTTTTAATTAAAGATAGCCAGCCAAAACAGAAATCAACATCATCAACTTAGGTTCAAGCGATCACAGAATTTAAGTAAGTTTTTGAGCATAAAAAGTATTTTGACCCTTAAGATTTAAGAACATCAATCCAATTAAAAAATAGTTTAGAAAACGAGCATATATAGTTGAACCTAATTCTAATTAAGATACACATACACCACACAAAAACAAAGAAAAAGTAAGAAGAATATGATCGAAGATACCTTGTAAGGATCCATGGTGATGATAGAAGGTTGATGATCCCCCAAATAGGCTTTTGAGGATTTTGGTTTAGTGAGAGTGTTGAGATCCTATGTGAAAGTATATATAGTGAAACAGCGTGTGTTATGCACAATAATGGATTCCCGAAGTGGAAGGGTACATTTGTCCTTTCGAGATCAATTTCTCGATACAGTAAAAATGGGCCATTGTTGTTTACTTTTCCTTGGTGTTAAAACAATAATGTAGTGCCCCCACTTAGATATTTTTTTGCTAGGTTTTGGCTCCAACCCAAGAAAAATTCGTTCGGTGACTAATAATAATCGCTGACCCCGACAAGTCAGCATTGCTCGTTGTTGTGCTGTGCTTCTCAAGAGATAAAAAAAAGATACAATATCTTTTGAAAATCAATTATTGTGCTGATAACAAAAGAAAAATAAATCATAAAGTCTAAAAACAAAACTCTAATGGATGCTCCAAAAAAAGAAATGATCTAAAAAATAATTCTAGAAATGATTTTTCTCTTAAAACTTCCATTCACTTTCCAAGTTGTTTATTTCCGTATTTGGATCTTATTACTAATATGAGTTCATCTATAGTAAAGTCTGCTGATATACATGTTCGATCTTATCGCATAGAAACTCGTGTCAGACACGAGGTGGAACTGTAGATCTGAGGTTTCTTTGTTTTAAATTTTTGTCTTCAAAAGTATATAGTTTCGGAAAATTAATCAACATGTGTTACAACAAAGGTGTCTGTATTTGCAATTACAAAAATGCGTGAAACATGAAAATAACTAATACCGTCGAAAGGATATAAACAGTATTGGAGTAGTTGAACAAAAGTAATTAATACTACTATTCAAAATAAAATAAGTTAGTTAACTTAACTGGGTGATATTATTTTAGTCTTATCCGATTTGAGCTTGCGTACGGCTTTTAAATAAATCAATATGCAGAAAAGTATTTAATGAATTATTAATAGATGATCATGAATCTATAAATTATGGGTTGAAAATTTAAATACATTCTTTATAAAAATACAAAAAGAGAGAGCTGAATTGACATTATTGAGTGGGTATGGTGGGGAGTCGATGTTGTGGAGCATATGACGATAATTAACACGTTACTTCGATGATGAACTGATCCACAATTTTTGATTGAGGGTAACTTGGGGTCCCTTTAGTGTCAACAAGTTGCTCTTGTTACTTAGTTTGATATTATTATTTACAACTAGAGCTAGGTACAACAATCAACAGTAACATACTATTCTCAGAAAGTGGCAATCATTAGAAGACAATCTTCATCTATCTCCGTTTAACAGAATTCATTTCGCATTCTTTTATATATTTCTTTAAAGGACATATTGCGCAGTTGCCCCCCTCCATAAACATTGTAGTAGCTCTGTTACGAAAACAACAATCCAATAAGCTATAAGAGATAAAAGTGGAGTAGGGAGATACTCTCGTAGTTATAAATTTACTTGTTTATAATTTAGACATTTAGAGTTATTAGGACTTTTAATCCTCTCCAGTATGCCGCATATATATTAAGTGCAATGACTAAAATAACTCAAATGCAGTTTTTTGTGTGTGTGTTATTTTGTATCCACATGGACCACATCACGTGGAGCACATATGACATAACCAAATGTGGTGTTACTATCACTGGTAAAACGTGTTGTTTCAAAGTTATTGGCTCCATTTTTGATGATAGATAATTTCAAATCACAGAATATATCTTCGTGTTATCAAATGTTGAGTTAATTACAAATTAGAGGATATATATGCTATCCAATATTAATCCTAAACCTGAAGTAATAATGAACCCAAGCCTGATATCTAGATTCACCCCAAAAAAAGAAAAAGAAATTGTAGCTATGTAAAAAATATCATAGCCCCCGTTTTTTTTTGACACAAAATATCATAGTCCCCTTATCAGATAAAGTTGTTGAAATCGTCTTACCACGGTCAAGTCTCTTCGTTTAGTGACGACAAAAGTCAAAAAATGCCAGAAGCTTTGGGAAAGTAGTACGTAGCTTAGCTAAATTGTACTATGCATATAATTAAATTTGTAGAGTTGTGTGATAATATTCTCGCAACTCGCAAGTTTCGTCATGGTGCATATGACTGCATGCGGGATTGTCAATTGTTTTGTAGCGAAGAACTTAAGAGTTTTTTCAGCCGTAGAATTCGAATATACTTGGTATTTAACGACCAAAATTCTATATTTAACTGTGAACATAACGTATTGGGATTTTGATTAAGTACCTTAACTATAGAACCACCCGGAGATTATAAAAACAACCAGTTTAAGATAGAAAAATATGATAGTAAAATTGTTTAGTTGTCAGTCTTATGCATAATAAATAGATTGGTGTAGTGTTTTTTCGTTTTTTTTTTTTGTTGAATGTGTATGTTTCATTTTGTTACTATATGCGTGCGTGCATATACCATATGATCCGTAATTTATTTACTCAGTTACGTATACGGTATTTCTTATACGACTAGTATTAGCTGCTATTTCTTATAGGACTAGTATTAGCTGCTAAAAAAAAAAAACAGCATAGCTCCATGCGAGAAACTACTGCTTAATTAATACTGACATAGGATATCAACTACTTCACACCCAATATTTTCTTGAGGTGTCCAAACTAAATAAATAGAGGGTTACCAATACTATATCATACATATATACATAGTTTTTATATACAGTACATAATATAACACGTAACGCTCTAAGATTTTATCGTGGTAAAATTGTGAGTCAATTAAAACAACGTAAATTTTTATTTTTACATTTCAAAAGTAAAAAGTAAATATAGATAATGAACGTTGACGATAATGTTTAGGCAAATTACTTCACGGGCTATACTACTAAATTATCATATCATAAACGAGGGCAACTGAGAACCACTTACAGGCTGCCACGTAGAAATCTTACCCTTGCTTAGTAACTTTTTGGTGTTAACCCAACCAATGAAAATTCGTTTTGGTGGTTCAACACGACAAAAACGGGATTACACCTTATCCTTTCTTTCTTTCTTTTTGGATTTCGAATTTTGTCAATGGAGTTGAAAAATCAAAGAGAAGGACAAAGCTTTCTGGCAGTCGAATCTTTTGGTACCTCGTTTTCTTCTCAGATGGGGACCTAACTAGCTTTAAGTTCATTCAATCCTTTTTGGTTATTCATAATGATGTTAGTATATAATTTACCAAATTGTGAATCTCATGATACTAATTATGATTTAAATTAACAAATTTCGTAGTTATATTTTCAAGAAAATAAAATTTCACTTGTAGGATTACTCATTTTCATTAGATTTTAATGTACATTATACTGTGGGTTTAAGGTTTTGTGTTGTTTCTTTTCTTATAGATTTTCAAAATATCAAATAAATTACTAATCATCTAATAATGCAAATCCTTTTAAACATTGTTTGGTTATTATTAGAATGGTACCCTTATTAGAAATTTAAAACTATTGACCTTATACATAGTTTATCAATTTTTACAAGTCCAATACATTTTTGTGCCACAGGCCCACCAAGCCTAATATATCTATTATCTAAGATACTAATGGGCTCTAGTCTGGTGGGTAAGTTTTGGGCCAACCTGTAATGGAAAAAAAAACAGTTGTATTCATTAAACGGATATTAATTACAAGAGACTGAGAACTTATGCAACCTAAAAGATATACATGTCAATTTAAATGCCAATAACAAAAATCTGAAACAAGAACTTATAGAATGATCTCAAACTTAACCTAATGGCATATCATATTTATTTAATGTATCTATATCAATGGAAACAAAATGCTATTGTTGTGTTTCTACATAGAAACGCAATGTTCACACTTCTACACAAATGACTTGATTGATTTAAAAGTGATTGATAGTAAATGCAGTATATCAATGCCATTATCATGTAAACAACTCTATATATCTTTTTCCCATAAAAATATAGTACGATATTCTAATGATACACTTGAAGAAGGTCTAAACTTTGTGTGAGATTTCTTACTCGAAAAAGAAAATCATTTAACTTGAGATTAATATAAATGTATTTGATTTCTTAAACGAGTCTTGGTTTTTGGTCAAAGGTGATGTATTTGATTTTTTAAATAATAGTATTTTATTTGTTATTATAGAAATGTATATTATATAGTGTAATTTTCGAAAATAAAATAAAAATAGTTGTCTTTCCCAAAATAAAAAAGGGAAGGGTATTATCATTCTTACTCGGAAGAATCGAAAATTAAGTCCATTTTTTTCTACTGTTTATCTTACACTATTTTTGTGGCAAATACAATAATACCTCTATATTATATAACTATTCTTATTGCCATACCACTGTACCTGTGAAGATTACGACAATGATAGTTTTTGTTCAGATTCAGTTCAAATTGGTTAACAATCAAATTACCGAGTTAACTAATACTTTATCTAGAGGTAGTGACAATAATAATCTTATTGGATGAAATTCATATTTTGCACGTTATAGTAACTCGTTAATTTTTTTATATGATATAATAAATGAGTTAAGACGGTAAATATAAATATATCACATAAGTTATAACTTATTGCGATTCAAAATGACTTAGCATGACATAATTATAAATTTATTGATATAAATATTTTGTTATCATGTTAACCTAATAAATATTACCGAGATATTTGTTATTGAAAACAAAAAAAACCCAAAGAATTTGAATAAGTACACATACACATGGATGAAAAACAATGATAGCCGTTGAACATAAGGCAACTTTCGATTTGGAACACGTGGCATTAATCCAACAGCTGATATGAACTAGGCAACTAGCTGTTAATTTTAAAGATATTATACAGACAATATATCCGCTCTTCTAGTCTTCAAAATCTCTATTATTCTTTATTTTTTCTTTTTTTCTTTGCCCTTGTAGTATAATATTCTAATGATACACTTGAAGAAAATCTAAACTTTGTGTGAGATTTCTTGCTTGAAAAAGAAAATCATTTAACTTGAGATTAATATAAACGAATCTTGGTCTTTGGTCAAAGGAGACATATTTGATTCTTTTAAATAGAAGTGTTTTATTTGTTTTTATAGAAATGAATATTATTTCATGGTGTAATTTTCAAAAATAAAATAAAAATAGTTGTCTTCCCCAAAATAGAATAAAAGAAAAAAAAATCAAAGAATTTGAATAAATCTATACATAGATGATATACAATTATAACCGTTGAATAGAAGACAACTTTCGATCTGGAACACGTGGCGTTGATCCAACGGCTGAGATGAACTAGCCGTTAATTTTAAAGAAAACTAATACACTATAGACGCTCTTCTAATCTTCAAAATCAATCTTACTCTTTTTTTTTTCTTTTTTTCTTTACCCTTATAAAGAGAGATAGAGAGAGAGTGGGAAGTATCTTCAAAACCGAAGCCATTAGAGAGAAAGAGAGCGTGGTTGAATCTTTGGGTTTTACTAAAAGATCTCTCTTTCTCTCCTTTGTTTGATCAACTTGGATCCAACGGGATAAAAGACTATTAGGGTTTAGGAGATTCACTGGGTTTCATAAGAATTTATGATCAAGGGTCGACTTAATCTCGCGTTGGTTCTTTGAATTGACTGTGAAAAGGTGATTTTTTTGAAAAACCAATTCGTGGGTTTTCGTTATCTTCTGGGTATTTGAGATTTAGGTCTTTGTTGTTCTTGATTGGGTCTTTCATTGAGATTATTAAACCGGATCTATAGGGTTTTGATTGTCAAGACTGTTTTTTTAGTTTCAATTTTGAAAACCCCTGCTTTTAAGTTGGGGGATGTTTCGATTTTGAAATTTGATTTCTTCAAGAGAAGAGATTTAATGAAAATAAATAACTTCCGCAGATAACGAAGAAGAAGAAAATGGTTAGATCAGATGAAAATAGCCTTGGATTAATCGGATCAATGAGTCTCCAAGGTACCCTAAATCGATCGATTTTGTTATTAAAAATCAAAACTTTCGTTCTCTTTGATTTTTCCCCCAAATTGATTTTGAATTTACTTGATGTAGGGGGAGGAGTAGTAGGAAAGATCAAGACGACGGCAACAACAGGACCGACAAGAAGAGCACTAAGTACTATTAACAAGAACATCACTGAAGCGCCGTCTTACCCTTATGCTGTCAACAAGAGATCAGTTTCTGAGTAAGTTCACTTTAATCCTCAGATTCAAGATTAGTGTTTTTTTTTTCTTCTCCCTTTGATTAGACTCTTATAGGAACCCTATTTCTTTCTGTGACTTTGCAGAAGAGATGGCATTTGTAATAAACCACCTGTGCATCGACCAGTTACTAGGTAAGCATAGATCTTTACTCTTGTCTACTTTGAGTATCTCACATTGTCTGATTACTTAACTTTTACTACTCTCTGTTGGTTCAGGAAGTTTGCTGCTCAGTTAGCAGATCATAAGCCACATATCCGTGATGAGGTACCCTATTGTTCAATGTATGTTTCATTTAGAGCAATGATGATATAGACCGGATTTTAAAGTTCTGATCTTTAACTCTTAGGAAACTAAGAAACCAGACTCAGTTTCAAGTGAAGAACCAGAGACGATTATCATTGATGTGGATGAAAGTGATAAAGAAGGAGGTGACTCTAATGAGCCAATGTTTGTACAACATACTGAAGCAATGCTGGAGGAGATTGAACAGATGGTATACATATTTCCTAACCATTCTTTGCTTTGTTTATGGAAGTGTTAATATAGTTACTCATATTGTTTGTGTCTTTCAAAAGGAGAAGGAGATTGAAATGGAAGATGCAGACAAAGAAGAAGAGCCTGTGATCGATATTGATGCCTGTGATAAGAATAATCCTTTGGCTGCGGTTGAATATATCCATGATATGCATACCTTCTACAAGAATTTTGAGGTGAATTTGTCTTGTTTCACATCAACTTTTGCTTTTGTGTTCTTTATCATCGAAAGGATTGTAGTTTCAAAATCTTGTACTTATGTTTGATTCATTCTTATGATTCTGCAGAAACTTAGTTGCGTGCCTCCTAACTATATGGACAATCAACAAGATCTTAATGAGAGAATGAGAGGAATCCTCATTGACTGGTTAATTGAGGTAGACAGATCTAGACAAAAGCTATTTAATGCCACTTTTTTTGTCTCAATGTGCCTGAAGATAAATTGACTGGAAAATTATCTTGTCCAGGTGCACTACAAGTTTGAACTGATGGAGGAAACTCTTTATCTCACAATCAATGTCATCGACAGATTCCTTGCGGTTCATCAAATCGTGAGGAAAAAGCTTCAGCTTGTTGGTGTTACTGCTTTGTTGCTTGCATGTAAATATGAAGAAGTTTCAGTTCCAGTGGTAGATGATCTCATCTTGATCTCTGACAAAGCTTACTCTAGAAGAGAAGTGCTAGATATGGTGAATAC
>Ga0041059_1001656_pt1 | contig 17412 bp, 11 predicted proteins | sample AraColnosormetaG_FD_56232 | JGI IMG/M metagenome (GOLD analysis project Ga0041059, IMG submission 56232) | Arabidopsis roots microbial communities from North Carolina, USA - Col MF nosort | ecosystem: Host-associated > Plants > Roots > Unclassified | place: USA: North Carolina | collected...
TAATAAGCCAACTCAAACTTTGAGATTTAAATGACATTTCGAAAGTTCATGCTTTTTTCGTCCCAAATTTGAAAGTTGGCGCATTTTTCAACATTTTTCCCAATAAATAATACATCAAATGACAAAAATAAATTGACTGGAAGACTGCAAATGGTATCAAATGAATATGTACCCTAAACAGAGAATTGATGGAATATACTGTAGTCAATATAGTATTGCGTTTGTATTTTTATGTCATAGAGAACATAAAAAGCATGGCATATACCTATAACACAAACGATTACTCTTAGTGAATAATTTAAGACGACAATCCGGAAACCTCACATTTAATCGAACCGTGGAGAATATAGTCAATCCAATCGAAACCAAATTTCGGTTCTGAGATGAGAATGCTTTTTATTGTTTGATCGTTGAGATATGAATGTTTAACGTCAAACGACTAATAGTAAAGGTTTAATGTTGAAAAATAATAGAAAGATAATTATAGACAGGCGTGAGCATAAGGCATCATAAACAAATGATGGTGAACACTGACTATGGGTCCAAACCTCCATAATTGCAACCTTGTGCTTCTTCTCTTCCTTTTCTCCTTTCTTCATAAATTTCTTTATAATTTCCTACTCTTTTTTTTTTAACTTCTTTTACCTTTTTATAAGTAGACGAAAATTAGTTTTTACCCTTAGTTTTATTTGTGTAAAACTTACTTGAATTATTTGGAATGTACAAATAGTTTCCGCAGAATAACTTTGGTCGTTTTCAGGTCTATCTTTATCTTATTGTTTTCTTCTTGAACATCATGAAATAAAATGATAGAAGACTCCACCAATATGGAGAAGACTCAATTGGATGTTTTGTAATAGTGGTGTGAGTTTCGTAATAGTAAGCTGTATTTGCCAAATGACGAAATGTTATCATATGGGTTTGAGGAATAAGTACACAAACCCTATTATCCAAGTAAAAAATAACGTGGCCATTTGTTTTATTTTGCACAAAACAATGTATATATATAATGTACGTATCTATTAAATTTGTAGCTCTAATTAATATTTACGAGTGAGAGAGTTGATTCTAATGACGTTACATACCAAACTTATGCAAAATCTCATTTAAGTCATTGAATTTCTATCTTTTTGTTATTGAAAAATTGGAAAGTGAAGATTTTAGATATTTAATTGTTAGTCATGAGTTATGGCTTATGGACGAGCCGTTAGATATGTTTCTAAGTAGTGGATACTTGAACTGAAGCTTTTAGTAGTAGTACTTTGAATGTTTTATCAGAATTGATTAGAAAGTAAACGATGATCAGCCTAATTTAAAGACGAAAATGTTGATTTATAAATAAAATGTGTGCAGTTGGTGAGGAGAGAAAAAAAAGTTTGTCGTCCAGGTTTTATGCTCATAAAGCAACACATGAGTGTTTCTACCTAACAGCCTATGTCAATACACTTACTTTTCTGGGCCATTAAGTGGACTCACCTAATTTTTTCATATTTATAACGTTACGATCTTATTTTATGCCAATCAACGTTTTTTAAAGACATGCGAATCACCAATTGTCTCATAGAATCAACTTGCTATTATTTTGTAGTTGACTAAAAAATTACTATTTCTTTCCTTAAACTTTTATTTGGCACTTGACAGTAAGTAATCAAGACCACATTGCCGATTCAAAATAATCACACCGTTCGAAATTTTCAAATTGAGTTTTCTTGTTAGAGAATTTACCCTAAAACTAAATCAAAACCAAACTGAATAAATTCCATAAACAATTGGAATTTTCTATTTTTCATTAAGACTGGAAATATAAAAACGTAATCAAAGTCATATCAAAAGACTGCAAAACCGGATTTGTAGTCTTTGAATGCCATGCATGATGATGCTCTACACATCTTTTAGGATATGGCCCAAAAATATTAATACGCAAAAGAAGCCCACAATAATGGCCCTACTTTTAAGCGACATAACACAGAGAAATGTAGAGGATTCGGTGATCTAAATTATACGCATGCATTTGCTACACAAGACTACTCTATTCCTCCCATTTTATTCTTCTGCTTGCTCTAGTAGTTGACATAAGCCATTCTTGGACACGTTATGTTATTTTATTACAAGTAAATAAGAAGTTCCAACAAGAGCATGAAGCAAGAACAAAATTACAAAAGCAAAAAAAGAAGAAGAAGATAAACCCTTTAATTCTTCCCTTGAAATTTTACTTTCTTGGATGTGTATCTTCAGGTTTAGCCGTCCCTGTGGCAGCCTTAGCTACATCAGTGGCAGTGGCTTCCGGCTTCTTCTTAGCATACATAACAGTGTACATGATGGCCCCCGAGATAGCTAATCCGGCTAGAGCCATCGTCGTGTAACTGTATGGCAAGTTACGGCGTTGATGAAGAACACCACCTGGATTACTTCCTGGCGGCCTCTTTGATGACTCAACGCCGGCAGCTTTTACTCCCTCCGAGCTCATCTTCGTCGTATCTGCTGTTTTTCTCCAGTCTTCTTCTCCGGCCATGCTTATGCCTTCTTCAGTATTTTTTTGGTTGGGACTATACTAATCATGGAAAATTCAGCTTTAGCTATAGGTTTTTGGATATAGTAAGAGTCACGAAGACACGTAGTGTCGTTGGAGTTTGTTAATGTGTTCAATAAGGGACACCTAGCTGATTCTCTTTATTTTCTGTAATAAACATATTAGGCAGGTGTCATGCCTTAGAATCGTAACTAAGCCAGGTGCCAAATTGGGTCTGGACTTTTAACTATAATCAAAATTTATGCCCAAAGTTGGAGGTTTTTGTCTTCTGCTTCTCATATGGGCTTTAGGCGATATGTCTTTTATTCATCTTTTATCAACTTCAAGGCCCAATAAACCCAGTTCCCACTAGCAAACAAAAAGTAAAGTACAAAAACAAAAAACAGAAACAGCTTAGCTTGACCAGTCTTCCTAGAAGACCGTGAAATCACTTTCTCTATCAGAGTTCAAGTTTTGTCGCTCAATCCTAACCGTTACGTTGCCTTTATCATCTCTCCAACGGATACATTAACATTTACCATTTTTTCCTTTTAATTTTTCGTAATTCCTAAACGGCTAGTTTCCAAGTCCTCTACCTTTATATAAACCACACAAGATCCACACTCTCTCCATCCTCAACACACTTTAAAACACATTACACACTCTAATACTTTTAAGGTTTTAGATTCTAATCAATGGCTTCTTCTTCTCTTTTGGTCACCATCTTCCTCTGCATCTCTGTCTTCTTCTTTTCGTCCGTGAATGCAAATGAGGTTACCGTCGGTGGAAAATCCGGTGACTGGAAGATCCCTCCTTCCTCTTCTTTCTCCTTTAACGAATGGGCTCAAAAGGCTCGCTTCAAAGTCGGCGACTTTATCGGTAAATCCATAATTTTCAACTTTTTTTTTTCAATTAGACATTTTGTGTGATCTTCAATATACTCTGTTTCTGACATCGTCACATGTTTATTACAGTATTCAAGTACGAAGCCGGTAAAGACTCGGTTTTGCAAGTGACACGAGAAGCATACGAGAAATGCAACACCACTAGCCCTAAAGCCAGCTACACCGACGGGAACACAAAGGTGAAGCTTGACCAAGCTGGTCCGGTCTACTTCGTCAGTGGAACAGAGGGTCATTGTCAAAAGGGTCAGAAGCTACGCCTAGTCGTCATCACTCCTCGTAACTCTGCTTTCTCTCCAGGTCCTTCGCCATCTGAGTTCGACGGTCCAGCCGTAGCTCCTACTAGTGGTGCCGCTAAGCTCGCCGGCGGATTTAGTGTCGTATTTGGGCTTGTTCTTGGATTATGGGCCTTCTTCTTTTAAAAGACAATTAGTCTTAATTCTATTTATTAATTTTGGAATATAAAGTAGAAATCTTTGTTATTTACTACATTAAATTTATTTTAATCTAAATTGTTCTTCCTCTTTTTCAATTCTGGATAAATTAGTTGGATCTATCAACAATCAACAAAGAAAACAAAACAAAAGTGAATGAGAATTTTGAATTTAGTACCCAAAAAGGTAATTTACAGCAACACAAAGAAACCTGGACTGTCGTGAAAAGAGGCCTAAAAATGGGCCTGAATTGGGCCTAAAGATATTTTGGGAGGGAAGCAAAACGGTAAGGATCGAGTGGAGCGAGTCTGATTTTATCCTCTCGGCAAGTTTTTTATTATTCTGCTTCGAAAATTCTTTCATCAAAAATCTCCGGTTCACCGAAATCGACTCCCTCGCGCTCTTTTCAGCCGGTGAACGGAGACGAATCAAAATGCTCATAGCTATTCAGCACGTGTTTGTGTTTTGTTAGTTATATCTGCGCCACTTGAAATGTGATGAATCATCATCGTTAATCTCTGTTTTCGTTTCAATTTTTGCCGGAGAATTGAATTGTTTTGCTTGCTTGGCTTATCTCTAGAATGGTCGCGTTACTCTGCTCTGCGAGTTTGTGTGGTGATATATCAGTTGGTGATGCTTGTCTTGTTAGTAACATCAAAGCAAAATGTCGCGATAATTTGGTTACTGGAGGATTAAAGTTCCACGCTTTGAAGATTGGGTCTCGGAAGAAACACTGGAGAAGGAAGAGTATGAGATGTAGTGTAGTCTCCATGAAAAGTTCTGACTTTTCGGGTTCTATGATAAGAAAGAGCTCAAAACCTGATTTGTCATCGAGTGAAGAAGTAACGAGGGGTTTAAAGTCGTTTCCTGATACTGATTCTTCATTTTCGTATTTCAAATCAGTGGCTGGGAATTTGAATTTAGTTCACACTACTGAGACTTGTAACTACATGCTTGAAGCTTTGAGGGTTGATGGTAAACTTGAGGAAATGGCTTATGTGTTTGATTTGATGCAGAAAAGAATCATAAAGAGGGATACTAATACTTACTTGACTATCTTCAAGAGTCTTTCTGTGAAAGGTGGATTGAAGCAAGCACCTTATGCACTTCGGAAGATGAGAGAATTTGGTTTTGTGTTGAATGCATATTCATACAATGGGTTGATTCATCTTCTGCTTAAGTCTAGGTTTTGCACAGAGGCAATGGAGGTTTATAGAAGAATGATCTTGGAAGGTTTTAGACCTAGTTTGCAGACTTACTCTTCACTTATGGTAGGTTTGGGGAAAAGAAGGGATATTGATTCTGTGATGGGTTTACTTAAAGAGATGGAGACTTTGGGGTTAAAGCCGAATGTTTACACCTTTACGATATGTATTCGGGTGCTTGGTAGGGCAGGGAAGATTAATGAAGCATATGAAATACTGAAGCGGATGGATGATGAAGGATGTGGACCTGATGTAGTTACTTACACTGTTCTTATTGATGCTCTGTGTACTGCTAGGAAGCTCGATTGTGCGAAGGAGGTTTTCGAAAAGATGAAAACAGGAAGACACAAACCAGATCGTGTAACTTACATTACTTTGCTGGACAGGTTTAGTGATAACAGAGATCTGGATTCAGTGAAGCAGTTTTGGAGTGAAATGGAGAAGGATGGTCATGTACCTGATGTTGTAACCTTTACCATTCTCGTGGATGCTCTGTGCAAAGCTGGGAATTTTGGTGAAGCATTTGATACATTGGATGTGATGAGGGACCAAGGTATCTTACCGAACCTTCATACATATAACACATTGATTTGCGGTCTTCTAAGAGTCCACCGGTTGGATGATGCACTTGAACTGTTTGGTAATATGGAGTCTCTGGGCGTGAAGCCCACTGCCTATACGTACATAGTTTTCATTGATTACTATGGAAAGTCTGGAGATTCCGTCAGTGCTCTTGAGACTTTTGAGAAGATGAAAACCAAAGGAATAGCTCCGAACATTGTAGCCTGTAATGCGTCTCTCTACAGTCTAGCTAAAGCGGGAAGGGACCGAGAAGCGAAACAAATCTTCTATGGCTTGAAAGACATAGGACTGGTCCCTGATTCAGTAACTTATAACATGATGATGAAGTGCTACAGTAAGGTTGGGGAGATAGATGAAGCCATCAAGCTGCTTTCTGAGATGATGGAGAATGGTTGTGAACCTGATGTTATTGTTGTTAATTCTTTGATCAATACACTTTACAAAGCTGATAGAGTAGATGAGGCGTGGAAGATGTTTATGAGAATGAAGGAAATGAAGCTGAAGCCTACAGTTGTGACTTACAACACATTGCTCGCAGGTCTAGGCAAAAATGGAAAAATTCAAGAGGCCATTGAGTTGTTCGAGGGGATGGTGCAGAAAGGTTGTCCACCTAACACAATTACTTTCAACACTCTCTTTGATTGCCTTTGCAAAAATGACGAGGTGACTCTAGCCTTGAAGATGTTGTTCAAGATGATGGACATGGGTTGTGTCCCAGATGTTTTTACTTACAATACGATTATCTTTGGTTTGGTGAAGAATGGTCAAGTCAAAGAGGCAATGTGTTTCTTCCACCAGATGAAGAAACTGGTTTACCCTGATTTTGTTACACTCTGCACTCTTCTCCCAGGTGTTGTCAAGGCCAGTTTAATCGAAGATGCTTACAAAATCATCACCAACTTTCTTTACAATTGTGCAGACCAACCGGCTAATCTTTTCTGGGAAGACTTGATAGGCTCTATCTTGGCTGAAGCTGGAATAGACAATGCCGTTTCATTTTCTGAGAGATTGGTAGCTAATGGGATTTGTCGAGATGGTGACTCTATCCTGGTGCCAATAATCAGATATTCTTGTAAACATAATAACGTCTCAGGTGCTCGAACTTTATTCGAGAAATTCACAAAAGATCTTGGTGTCCAACCCAAACTCCCGACTTATAATCTGCTAATCGGCGGGCTTCTTGAAGCTGATATGATTGAAATAGCACAGGACGTGTTCCTACAGGTGAAGAGCACTGGTTGCATCCCAGATGTGGCGACCTACAACTTCTTGCTTGATGCTTATGGAAAATCAGGAAAAATCGACGAACTGTTTGAGCTATACAAAGAAATGTCTACCCATGAGTGCGAAGCAAACACAATTACTCACAACATTGTCATCTCCGGGCTTGTGAAGGCAGGAAATGTGGACGATGCTCTTGATTTATACTACGACCTTATGAGTGATCGGGACTTCTCCCCAACTGCCTGCACGTATGGTCCCCTTATCGATGGCCTCTCTAAGTCAGGAAGACTATATGAAGCAAAACAACTCTTTGAAGGAATGTTGGACTACGGTTGCAGGCCAAACTGTGCTATCTACAACATTCTCATTAACGGGTTTGGAAAAGCAGGTGAGGCTGATGCAGCGTGTGCATTGTTCAAAAGGATGGTAAAAGAAGGAGTAAGACCGGATCTCAAGACTTACTCGGTTCTAGTAGATTGCCTTTGTATGGTCGGAAGAGTTGATGAAGGCTTGCATTACTTCAAGGAGCTGAAGGAATCAGGCCTCAATCCCGATGTAGTATGTTACAATCTCATAATCAATGGACTTGGGAAATCTCATAGACTTGAAGAAGCTCTTGTGCTTTTCAACGAGATGAAGACCAGCAGAGGAATCACCCCTGATCTCTACACTTACAACTCCTTGATTCTAAACTTGGGTATCGCCGGGATGGTGGAAGAAGCTGGGAAGATTTACAATGAGATTCAAAGAGCAGGTCTTGAACCGAATGTTTTTACATTTAACGCTCTGATCCGCGGATACAGTTTGTCTGGAAAACCTGAGCACGCTTACGCTGTGTACCAGACAATGGTGACCGGTGGTTTTAGCCCCAACACAGGAACATACGAACAGCTCCCCAATAGAGCTTGACATTTTACGCAGCTAATACAAGTAGAGCTCTACACTAAGTGAAGCTTTATGTCCATGTGAAGTGTACAAAACATAACGTTGTGTAAATGTCTTATTGTTTTGTTTATTTACATGATGATATGTTCTTTTAAGGCCAACAACATTTTTACACCAATTATTCCTTTCTACATTATGGGAGCTCATGAGACAAAAGTCTGCACACGGAGGAAATGGTGATATACTGAAATCAACGTCAGGTTGAGATATATAACTGTCTTTCAAAATGATTTACAATCTGAACCAAAATACTAGATCTAGAGGGATCTTCCGTGACTCTGAGGATGGGCCTAGTTTGATGAGCTCGGCTCATCGTGGTTTCCTTCTGCCTGGCTTGCTTCTGGTTTTAGTTCGGTCTCTGATGGAGTAGGGTTCTTGAATCGAACCAATATCATGGTCATGTTATCACAGCCTTCACCACCTGAAGTGTTTGGAGCCAGACATCTATCGAGAACTTTTTCACATACCACCGAGAGTTTGGTCTCCTGAATGTTACCAATCGAAAGAAGGAAACTGTAGCATCCAGAAAAGGATAGACTGGAAAAAAAACTGTAATCCAAAGGAAGAAAAATCAAGTTAGCTTACTGAATTCAATTGTTCATGTATGAAATCAACGAGTTGTTGGCTTGTCATGCAATCCCTGCAGATAAGAGATGAACCAAGACAGGTGTATCAATATAACTACCAAGAAATGAACTTCAAAACTTTTTCAAGCTGAAGTTTACCAAATTCCATCGCAGGCAAGAACAAGGAAATCATCATCATCACAGAGTTCAACCTGAAGAGAAAACAGAAAATTGTTACAAAAGATGTTTCAGGAAAAAGAGAAGTGGTGTCGTTAGACCACTCACAGTGTTAACATCTGGACTAGCGGTAACTATTTGCTTTTCAGATGGCAAAAACTTATTCTGCTTGAATTCCATGTCACCTGTCAAGAAACAATGAGTAGCTCCAATCAGAGATTGCATGTAAACAACTATACAAGTTGCATTGTTTAAAGAAGAGGTTACCGATAGCTCGTGATAGATTTAAGCTTCCATTGACTCGCCCTGCATGTATAAAGCCACCAGCTTTCAATATCCTTTCTTTCTCAGCTTCAAGATCTGGTTTGTGATCTCTAGAAAGATTATAAGCCTGTAGACAAAGGACACACGTTTTGACAAAAAAATTAAAGACGCCAAAAAGTCTTAATCAAACACTTCAAAATGGTATTTTACCTGATTCTTTCTGGATATCACACAACGTGAGTCACCTGCATTTGCAACAAATAGCTGCTTGTCTCTAACAACAGCTACGCATGCCGTGCTCCCAGAATTAGGTCCAGCAAAATCAGAATGAGGACCCTGTTTTGACAACAAAAGCACAAACCTTAGATCAAACTTTACTGTTGCTTAGTGATAGAAGCAGTAATGCAGGTAGGGAATATTTACTTCCTCAAACGCCCAAGCATCAGGTTTATTAGCACTGTCCCCACTTCTTGGTGACCATATAAGCCCTTCAATCATCCCACTGAACTTATTGATTTTGTCACCAAGTACTGCTAACTCTCGCCACCCTCTTTGTCCTTGCATCATCTCATCCATTCTACAATAGCCACAACGACAAGACTTCAATGCAGAACTTCAAACAAAAATAGACTCTTTTTGCTGTAAACTTACCTGAAAAATGCTTTTTGAAGAGAAGTCCCTACGTCTCCAGCTGCATACGCCTCATCACTAAGAACCTGCTGGTGTAGATACTTGGCACAGAACTTAGAAACAACTTTACCTACAATAGTAGCCAAAATCATTTGAGATTCCATGTACAACAAGAACATGAATCACCAAAAAGGTTCAGCTATATCAGTCTACAAGCTCTTAAACCAAGTTTTAAGCCGGAGAAAATACACCAAGAAGACAAATGTTTCCTTTTTTACCTCCATGACCATCATAGACACCCAAGAAGGAAGTGTTATCATCGAGATCAAGTATTGCAGCATGCTACCAAAGTTATAAAAAAAAAACATTCTTTGAATCAGTAAGGAAACAAAATCTGACAAAAAGAAGAAAGGTTTAAACTTTTTGATGATAATCACTCACAGCATCTTCCATGGACGCACGCCAACCTTGCATAGAGGATAAACCATATCTGAGTTTATGATTTTCGCCATCTTCTGAGAACTTGTCTGTTTTTGGAGTACTTAGATATATACCCATCTCTCTCTGCAACGAAAAAATTAGACATTTCTTCATGAATCAAAAAAAGAAACTATTCTTGATTACAAAAACAAAATCAAAAGAGAATTTTGACAATGGACCCCTGTGATCTTAATCTTTTAGAGCTAATTAAGAAATCAATCTACAAACAGAAACCAAAACAGAGAGGGCTGAATCGATAAGAGTTTTAAACATACCAAGATTTGAAAACGTCAAAAGGAAGTAGGTGATGAAGTTGTACGAGAAGCTTGGTTTCCTCACATATCTGGCTGGAGAAAGGAAAGACCTTTGGTAGGAGACAGTTTTGATTAGAGGAAGACGAAGAAGAAGAAAGTTTTGATTTGGGATCAAATTCAGATTGTCGTAGCCCCAAAAAGAAGAAGAAGAGAAAAAGTCTGTTTTGTTTTGCCTTAGAAAAGCAACGAAAGTTCTTAAGATTTTGTTCGTGTTCTCTTACTTGCCAGCACAACACACTATTTTTACTTAACACTAATACAATAATGTATTACCTGACTCTTTATGATTTGTTTTAGCTGTATTGCAATTTTCAACTGTATTATATGTTTCAAAGTCTTATGGAGTAAATTGATATATCAAACACACATACATGTCTTGTGTCTTCATTAAATTCTGAAAAGTTAAATACATAGTAGATTGTAAGACTATTTGTGGATGGATATATATATATATATATATATATATTTTCTTAAAGATCATAATGTCAAAGTTTCCTAAAATTTCAGTTGTATGAACGGTAACTTACTATTTTTCCTCCACACAAGGGTCCAAGGAGACATGTGCAAGTAATAAATGCAACACACATAGGAAGACACACGGCTACCATCTTCCACCATGGCAACAATGCGATATTTGGCAAGATTTGACGGACTCCATACATTACTCTACTACCAAATCAAAAGTATTGGTCTCAAGTACACCTAAATCACTTTGCAATTAGCCAGACCACTGTTTCACAACTAAACACGTCTTCACCCAAAAAATCGGTCTACAAACTTGGGACAGGTAAACTTTAGTAAAACATTCATGAAAATAGTGAGTATACTTGGATCCATATCTCAGGTCTAATCCAAACACTCTTTGTGAGTCTATGACAAGGGTATATATAACCTCATTTTGGAGTCCCTAATAGCATAATCTCCTTCCAGATTGATTCATCCACCTCTTTTTAGACGTGATGATTTACTCCGTGTTATCGTATTATCAATCATTTAGATTACTACTACCAAAGAGGGCTCGAGAAATAATATCGTATAGTTGCAACTTTGTTGCATGATAAGCTTTGACTAGTCTTCATCAAATCCATAGCTTTTGCACCGCTCAGCTTTTCCGTACAGCATTTTTGTCAAATGCCATTTTTACTTCTTTTCAAAATTAGTGAATATAATATGGAAAACGTGTTCTCCCTGTGACCTATGGACCTTTTATGGGTGTAATATTTGTGGATATGGAATTTAAAATTTCTTAATGAAGCTGCTATTTAGCGTTAATTTTTAAGTAGCTCTCCCTTTTCCTTAGAACGTGTAACACTTTTGTATATGTAGATAATAGTAGAACGAAAAAAAACTCTTTGTAGAGAGATTCTGCTTCTATATGGCTTTCTCTTACGCATCATTCTCTACACCCTTCAATGGTTTCGCTGCAAATCCGTCTCCGATTACTTCCGCTTTTCTCGGCCCATCATTGAGATTCTCCACCAGAACATCAAAAACTCGGAATCCGAGTAATGGGGTTTCAGTGAAATCGTCAAATAGTCATAGGTTTCTAGTCAAATCTAAAAATTTCAGTGTCTATGCAAGGGCTGCAGCAGAGAAGTCTGTTCACGATTTCACTGTAAAGGTATGTTTCTTTTAATTTATCTGAAGAAGAAAATTAGGTTTTTGTTTCTTCGTTATCGAAATTGAAGAATTTGTTCTGTCGTCAAAATATGATTTTTCTCAACCTCACTGAATTATGTAGTACATGTGAGAGCTTCCTAATTAAAACCTAGACTTTGGAGACATAATTGTGTTTTTTTGAAACAGGACATCGATGGTAATGATGTTTCTCTGGACAAATTCAAAGGAAAACCTTTGTTGATCGTTAACGTTGCGTCAAGATGGTGATTGTTTTTATTGTTTCTTCGAATTCTTTCTATTTGATAAGTTTTTGCATCTGAATTTTTTTTTAAGTTTATTTTTTAACTTCACGGTGTCAGTGGTTTGACATCATCAAATTACTCAGAGCTTTCTCAACTGTACGAAAAATACAAGAACCAAGGTGTGCTTGTTATAGTAAGCTTTTTACACATCTAAATTTAATTAAGGTAACACAGTGATTGTGAGATTCTTATTTATTGTGTCTCTCTCGTTTTTAGGATTTGAGATTCTTGCTTTCCCTTGCAATCAATTTGGAGGTCAAGAACCCGGTTCAAACCCTGAGATCAAGCAATTTGCTTGCACCCGGTTCAAAGCAGAGTTCCCTATATTCGACAAGGTATATAGAAAAAAAGAACTCTCGTTTTTTTGAGTTTAGGGAGATATCTTTTAATTAGTTTTGATAAGTTATGTTCTTCAGGTTGATGTGAATGGACCAAGCACAGCTCCAATCTACAAGTTCTTGAAATCCAATGCTGGTGGTTTCCTTGGTGATATCATCAAATGGAACTTTGAGAAATTCTTGGTTGATAAAAAGGGCAAAGTTGTCGAGAGATACCCTCCCACAACTTCTCCTTTCCAAATCGAGGTACCAAATTCAAAACTCTAATTCAATCTGGATAACTGGATCCATGGTTCATGTCGTGAACCAAACCACCAGTTGAACTTTTCTAATGTAAATAGAGAATCTATCAATTTTACGTTTTAACATTCCTAACATATGTAAAATATGGATTTAAATTTGATACCAAATAAGTTTACTAACATTATTTTTCCATGTGACACGGCGGAATGTTGAGTGGTCCTATAATTTAATACTAACAATATGTTTGTTTGGCAGAAGGACATCCAGAAGTTGCTTGCGGCTTAAATTTAGTGTTGGCATATGTGGTACACAAATTTCCAGGTTATTGTTGGTATACCAGAATTCTTTCTGTAACGTAAATAAAATTATACAATCGCATGATTTGTTCAATAACCATTCCATATAAACATCAAGCAGTGCCTTTAGGCTTATTCATAAACATCCAATTATTAGAATATTTACAACACACACAAACATATTCAATTCGTGGATAAATTTAAAATGAGAGTGCTTAATTATAAGACTAACGTTGGCGTCGAGAAGAAGAAGACTGTTTCCTTGACTGTGGGAGAAATCTATGGCGGAGATAAATCGGTCTAGATACTTGTGATGATCTACGAGATACTCGAGGAGGAGGATCTCGTATCTTTCGAGTCTTAATAAGAGGTGTCCGTGGCTCTTCACAAACTTCTCCGAGAAGAAGATCTTCGGGGTCGAGGAAAACTGAGTATACGGGCCAGTCGAAGGAATTTTCGATCGGTTCAAAGACCGGCCAGACGAAGGAATTAAAGGCAGTTGCGAGCTCCCGTCTCCTGTTAAGCAAATCTTCGTCAAAATCCAATATCAGGCGTCGATAACTCACTGCTGTGTCGATGGTCGATGTCTCTATGAGTTTGTATTTCTCTAACCTGCAGGCAAGACTCTCGCTCGTCTCCTCCATGTCTTCTTTCAGATATCAATCTGCAAAAGTTCTTTGTAAGACTTTATATACACTATTAAGGTCTTTATTATTGTTTTAAAGAATAAATTATTGTATTTTACCTTCATAATTGTCACCATTATCTCAAGATTTAAAAATTACAAAGACTCGTCAATGAAATTACTCGGAACAAGTTAAGCTAATTTTTTTGTTAAAATGTGTTGGCAAACCAAAAACTAGAACTTTCACAGAACAGCGCAACATTACACCCGAATTCAAAGGATTATTATAGACAACTTGCGATTTTTTCCCCCTAATTTGCTAGTATTAAACAAGTGCAACCACTATAATATGTCCCTAATGATATCTGGTTAATTTATTTAAATGGTAAATTGTCTAACACGTTCCGTGATATGTCTCAGCCCTAAACCGGCTCTTGTTTCTACGGCCCCTGTTGTCGGCGACAGCAATAAAGTGGATAAAACGGTTAGTACGGCTGACCAATGGTTAGTACGACTGACCAGTGGTTTCTCAATTACCGGTTGAGTCAATTATTGGCTCTTATAGGTTTTCTCATAAATGGGCTACTTTCAAAATTAAATTTGGGCTTGATTTCTGGATTTTTAAATTTCAATAAAATATCTTTTAAACTTCAGAGAATAACATCATTAACTTGATTACTGGGAAAAAAAAATATAAAAGGTATTCTTCTGAACTAGTCAACTAAAGCCGGGAAATTAAACAATGCTTTGGATTATCCATCTGTATAGGTCTCTAACAGATGTATAATATTATTGACAAGGCAAAGGTTTGTAAACGAGGAGAAGATATTTTCTATATGGATAAGTTTTGAAGGATCAATTAAATATGTAAATGACATGTTTTGACTTCTTAGTTTTATTATCCTCCACTTGATTGATAAAGACTTCTTTGACTTTGTATTTTTGAAATGGCCAATTGCTAGGAAAAAAGGCTAGTTGTATACCAAAGAGAGACAATTACTAGGATTTGTTTCCCTGAACATAACATTTCTAACTTTGTATTGAACTATTGGTACTACGTCAATTCCTTAAATCTTGGATAATTCTTGATTCAAGTTTCAATTCCAAGTTGTCATAATAAATCTGCAGTGGACTTGCAGAACACTCTAAACTACAACAATAACATATATGTGCAACATGACGAAATCAATTAAATAGATCAAAGCACATCAACTCTTAATCAGTACCACAGAATATTACAAATAGGTTACGCAAAAGCCCTGCAGTATTCATCTCTTTTTGACTTTGCATGACCAATTTGAAAGGGGTGGCTACCAAAATATCGATATAGATAATCCAAACCTGAAATAGAATGAATAAATATATATCAGAGAGGTGATCAATAGCAAAAGCCTGCACAGAACATGAAAAGCCTTCCGATCAAGACACAACTAGACTTATGCAATTTTATGATATGGAAACCAACCAAGTTATAAATGCATTTAAATGCGGAAAATATCTAATACCTTTGACAAACTTAGAGCCTCTTTGATCTGTCTTCCTAGCTCACCAAAAATGCTCTATGTCATTCTAAAACAAAACCTTAGTGACATCTTAATCACAGCAATAATGTGATGCAAGCTAAGTATACATATGAGCTCTGCAAACCATATATATTCCATTTCAAATGATGGCTTAGTATCATGAGACATTTCCATCAGACTAACTTTAGAATAACGAGAGAACTTGTAACTTACATATCGTTCTTTTAGACATGGCGTTTGAGGATTATCGATGAATGATTAATGCTAACTCATTTCACAAGCATCAAGAAAACACTATACTATTTCTCTTGAAGAAATTAAAAACCAATTGTTGTCAATTATTGCAAGAACAAAAGTTTGCATCTCATCTGGCTTCTTTTCGTCGGTTTGTAAACAATGAAAAACATGGGAACAATACAATAGCAAGAAACAAATCAGTAGCAAGAACAACACAAACGTATGACAATAGACATCTAGCAATACAATAGACACGATGAATGTTAGATGTTTTTATTGATTTGTAGAATATGTCTCACCTCTTCCCCCAGAAGAAAACCCCAAGATAACATTTCATACCTGCAATAAATATATATGAATTAAAAATGAAATTTTGAAGTGTTTTGGCGTAGAGAAAAAAAGTAAATGAGAAAAGGTCAAATTTTAATTTTCATCACAATCTAGACATGAAACATACATAAAGCAGTCAAATACTGGAAATTCCTTAATCATGATACTGCAAATGACAAATCGCTTCCTAGATCCAAAAATTCCCTACCAGGTTCAAATCACTTGAAGATTTTGGTAAAAAAACAACAAACAAATTTCAAACACTGTCTGAAACGTCGTTTTGAGGACCTGCAAACAACATGTTCTCAAATCAAGAAACAAACCAAAATAGCATGTTCTTAAATCAAGAAACAAACCCACGAGAATATTCTCACAAGATTCACAACGTGATCACATGGATCAATGATATATAAATTAGATACCATCTACAAGTAGTACAAAACACAATAAACTATATATAATAGACGAAATTAGAAACATAATTACATAAATGGAATCAAAACGTACGAGCATGCAATATAAATAATCTGCACAACAAACGACTAATCACTAGCAGTTCAAAGATCATGAACAGTACTTTGCAAGATCCATGACTATACACATAGATATGATCGTATGGAGCAAATAATATCTACAGATATTTATAAAGAGATCACGACTAGAAATCACGATTTAAAAGGGCTAATGAGAAACGAGATAAAAGAAAAAGATAAACGATTTAATATTAACTTGGATCGAGGAAATAAAGGGATTCAAAAGTGTTTGGACCAGCCTAAGAAAACTAGGTTAACGTTAATGGTCCCATGTTAATCTCACTTAACCACGCCTTAAACTCATAGATTAGGCTTTCGATACTAATGATCTCATAAAATATAAAGTTCAACAAAGGAAAATACAAAAAGCAAACTCGCATGCAATTGGGAACCAAATCAATGGCAGCAAATAAGAACAATCTTCATACAGATATTATCAGATCGTATTTAATTTACCTTTGAGAGATGAAGAACACATGAGAGAGAAAGTGAGAGATGGGAACACAATTAGAAGAAGAAAACGTGACCGGGACCGAATCGGAGCCGGAATCTGACAGATAGAGCAGTGAGCACGCAAGAGAAGCAAATGCATCGAACATGCAAAGTGCCTTTGTGTGCTCACTCTCTTCTGTCAGTTTCTATGCGTTTCTCTTAAAATTTGTCCCAAAACTCCCTCATCAGTCATCACTCATTATCACCTTTACCTTACCGACACAAATTCTGAGATTAGAGATCGAACAGAAGAAAGAAGATTGGAAAGGAGGCAGACTTTGAAGGTGTTGGAGTTAGATCTGAGGCTTTTAGGTTAAACAAGCAAAACCGGAGAGAATATTTATAACCGAAGGAGAAGAGGAAAGTTGTCCTTCATTTTCAGATATGCTTTTGGAAAACAAATCTAGGGTTTTGACCAAATCGTAACGAAAAATAAATATATTACCAAAAAAGAAAGAACTAAAGGCAGAGAAATATTCGGGGAGGAGGATTAGATTAATAAGAGGAGAGGAGAAGAGAGGAAGAATCTGTTAAAGAAGGAAACAAAAAACCTTATCTCTCTCTGTCTCTCACTCTCTTCAAGAAGAGTCTTATCTCTGTTTTTTTTTTTTTTGGCTTTTGTCTGTTTCTTATCTCTCTCC
>Ga0041059_1001657_pt1 | contig 17411 bp, 24 predicted proteins | sample AraColnosormetaG_FD_56232 | JGI IMG/M metagenome (GOLD analysis project Ga0041059, IMG submission 56232) | Arabidopsis roots microbial communities from North Carolina, USA - Col MF nosort | ecosystem: Host-associated > Plants > Roots > Unclassified | place: USA: North Carolina | collected...
TCTCACCATAACAATCCATAATTCACAATCCATAATAAGCCATCCATAATGCACATACCAATAACAAAAGCAGAGCGAGCTACAAACACACTTTTATCCACCAACAAAGATTTACCAAACACATCCATCAATATTCGATATATCAACTTGGGCTTCTCTATCAGTTTTCAAAGAAATTAAATCCATAACTTCAAAATTTTCAGAAAAAAACATGATTAGCAAACTGTAAGAGCCTAATCCACTAATTGTTCGATTTAATCGCAAGTAAATTCACGATGAACAGAGACCTCTAATCTCTGTAACATCGTAATATCTAGAATTTCACGGTGATATAACAGGAAAAATCAGTAGAGACAATAACAATGAAACTTATTGTTAGAGGATTATGAGAATCGCAAGGATGATGATCATCTTTTTCCTGGGTTTGTTGTCGTGGATCTCAAACTTGGAGATTATGAGGAGACGACAAATCGAAAGTTTATGGAGATTATATATGGTATAATGAAGATTGGTGATTTCTTATGGAAAGGAGAGAAAGTTAATGGGAACGACCATAATTTTGTAAGAATTATAGAGAACGACAATGATTTTGAAAGAGAGAATTGAAAATAATGAAAAACAAAAGAATATGGAAGAGAAAGATGATAAAAAGAGGATAATTTTTCATCCACACGATCTCAACAATAATGAGTTTAAAATTATTGCGTCATCACTATTTCAGGGGTAAATTGGTCCAATTTTCTCTCAAAAAGATGGTAAAGTGTCCACTCCCTTATAAGTGTCTCAAAAGGAATAATATTATCAAAAAGTGCCTAAACGTGTCACAATCCCTCTTTTCTATGCAACAGAACAACTGTTCCCGTGTTGTTGTTTTTTAAGATTTCAGATTTCTCGTGTGTTGTCCATGTGGCTCATGTGAGATCCCCACACGTAGCAGGAAAAAGATATTGAAGGAAATTGAACTTACCAATACAAAGAAAAACAAAACAGGGTGGATTCATGTTTAAACCAAAAAGGATGATCATCATATTATCATAATGTATACACACAAGAAAGAACTCGTAGTAATACAAATTACAAAGTCCAAAAGATGCAAAATAAAGTGTGAAACGAATCCCTAAATCAATTGTGTACCTGTGCCTAATTCTAAAGCTAGTCATTTTGTTTTGGGCTCAAAAATCAAAAACCAAAACTCATTGCATAATCTAGTTCACTACTTATTACAACATGTTTTCTTGTATGGTTTGATACCAATATTTTGATATGCTGATGAAACAATAACCTTTTCCAACCTCTCTTGTGCTCCAAATCATTCATACTACAAATAATCGTCGTTGATGGCTTTATGCTCAATGCATTTAAAAAAAAAAAAGAGAAACTGGTCGTCTCACAAGTCCATCAAAACGGTACTTTCAGGATCTCTCTATATGCACCGGATTCATATGGCTCCAATGGAAACAAATGCTACTTGGGTGAGAGTATTCGCACGGTCCATGTAATCTTTGGCGCGTTTGTGCTAGGCCCGTTCTCCTATTCTCCAAAGCCTACAACCCTCCCTTTCGACAAAAGCACATCACCATTCCATTGGTCGCTCATCCAAAAAGGCAATATTGAGGATACATTCGACCTGCTGCTCACCTTGCTATTTTTGTTTCATTTGGGCTGGCTTCTTCGTGATCTTGCTTGGATATCGAGGTCATCGTTGGGCAAAGCACACCGACATTTTACCTTGCTTTTCAGTTGATCCTTTTCTAGTGTTTCAATTCCAGGAAAAAATATGAAGAGGCCCTAAAGTCCGAACACTCCCTTCAAAAAGATAACCCTTTCTTATTTCTTGCTTACCTCAAGATGCACTCACCTATGCTGTATTCTTGTGTTTAGATTTTTGTCGAAGACCTTGTTGATCAGCCAGTGACTCGATGCATCTCCTTAACCACACAATACCTTTAAAATGGAGAGACTCCTCGACTTGAGCAAAACAACATGAGTCGTACCACAATTTCAAAAACCTATAAATTGAAGAGTAGGAGAAGAAGAATGGTCGGCCTGATTCATGTGTGTCTAGCTAGGGCTGAAAGCTGAAACGTCTTTTAGGAGGAGGGGAAGAGGCTATTTTGTTTTGGTATTTTTTATGCAGGATTTTGCTTGATGATGTTTTGTTATTTTTATACGCACACGTATACTATTAAGTAACGTCGTTTTGTCACGGCCTTGATCCTTTTAATAGCTTCAAATTTGTTTCTACTACTAGTTTCTAACGGGCTAGCAATTAATGCTTCAATTATAGTGGGTTAAAATGTATAAATGATCCTATAACTTAGTTTAATTAATACTATAAGTCTATAACTAAGTGCAAAAGCGTGGTTATAAAAGGAACACACAATTTAGGTTTGGTTACGGCCTTACGGCTATAATGTGGTGAGTTTTTTAGCCGAAAAAAATATCAAAGCCGTTAAATCGATGGAGATTGGCATAAAGTCAACCAAGCATGTCTTCCCTAAACGCATTAGCAGAGATTATACCTGTTTTAAATTAAATCATCAGTACAAATTAAAAATATGGAGCAAATAAACTTATAAACAAGGCATACCATCAGGTACAATAAAAATATGATAAAGAAAAAAATAATGGCTTTTGCATGTCTACAATCGTTTCATTATTCTGTGCATCTAATGTCATTACATCGAACAAGGAACCAAGGTTTTGAATCTACAAATGCATCAAAAAAAACCTTTTAAATTTAAAGAGCTACCCATATATTAAAGAGGATGGGAAGACTTTAAAGTCCACCTTCATTGACAAGTCCTTGCTACAACCAGTTGTGAAAAAATCAACTACATGTATACATTCATAAAATAATACTTATTGTGAATCTAGAGGAAGAAAATATGCATACTTACCGTTGACCAGTTTTGTGGCAGGAATACCTGAAATCTTCGGTCCAATCCTCAGTCCAAAAGTTGTTGAGCAAGATACATTTTGCGAGTCTTAAAGAAAATAAGACTCATCATAACAATGCATAACCTAATAAATTTCCTAAACACTTGAACAATGGATAACCAAGTTTACCTTTAAAGTATTCTTCGTATATATGTAGACCTCAGCTTTTCAAACGCCTTTATTAGTTTAACGAGTTCTGCAAGACTAAACGTCTGACAAGAAATTTCAGTTGATGATAAATGAGTAATTAGCAACAGAGATAGGAATGTCATGGAGAATAAAGTCAGAGAAAATCACTGCCGCCAAAGTTCTAATAAGAAACCTATTGTACCCATAAAGAGAAGCAATATCATCTTTAAGCTGGTCAACATAATCAGACATGTGAACGCCTTCTACTATCTATAATTATATCCGACACTCATATTCAAGATTGGTAAAGACACTCATATTCAAGATTGGTAAAGAAGTTGATGTGAGCGTATCTCGTACAATTAAGTTGTATAAGATGCTATTATAATAACCGATTGTGACAAATCTACATTTTTTAATCCGAAATTCACTAAGATTAACAAGTACTAAGTTTAGAGTCTAATATAATAGCATTTTTCATCATAACACATGATACAAATCATACTTGAATATCAACTTGATGTACCCTTTGGTCATCATGTTATATTATAACAAATACAATGCATTTTATGCTTAGGCATCAAAATAAAAAGGCATACTTTAGAATTTATTTTTAGGCTTTTATTTTTTAAGAAAAATATTATAGGTCTTTTTTATAAATTCATTTTGTTAATCTTTATTTTCTCCATATATTGTGGTATTTAAAATTTTAGATTAATAAAAAAATTAATTAAATAATTTGTTAATGAATTTAGTTTAGTAAATTTTTGGTTTTTTTTAAAAAGTTAAACCTTAAATTTCTTGCAAAATGGAAGATATTCTAAGGTGTACATTGCTTAGATTTGGATTACAAAATTTTAAAAAAAAAGTTTGCTTAATTAATCAGATAAATCTGTTGGCTTTGCTGTCAAATGAGATAATTATGGTTAAAAACATAACCTCTCATTAATTGTTAAAGCCAAGCAAGTTTTACCTTTTGCAAAACACCAAAGCGTTGTATGTCAGCTTCTTCGTTAATGGACATTTTGATCGATCCAAATTCTGATATTAGCTGCATAGATAGAAGTTAGCATTTGAGTTAAAACCTGACAATTCAGTTAAAACATGACAGACGAGTTGAATTTTTACTCCAGTTCTAGTTGAAGGCGCATTCACCAACACCATATCCTTTGAGTTTATATGGAAAACCCTAGATAGCTGAACGGGAAGGAATAATAGAAAATTATTTCAGAACTTTTATTACCCTTAATATCATCAATAGTGAGGTTCAAGAAGCTAACCTTTGTATTGATATTGTAATTGGAAACAACTGTATTTGTAATCCCCATTCGATGGAGATTGGCATAAAGTGAACCAAGCAAGTGTTCAGTAGACGCATTAGCAAATATTATACCTTTTATTACCATAAAGCGCCCAGACAGATGTTCAGGAGTTTCCCCAATGGGAAGACTTTCAGGTTCATCTTCAATGACAAGTCCATGCTACAAGCAGTTTTGAAAGAATCAAGTACATGTATGTATGAACAACATAATACTTGTTGTGAATCTAGAGGAAGAAAATTTGCATACTTACCGTTGACCAGTTCTGTAGCAGGCATACGTGAAATCCTCGGTCCAAAAGCTGTTGAGAAAGATATATTCTCCGAGTCTTAAGCAAAAAAACAAAACTCATCATAAAAATGCATAATCTCAAAACTTTACTAAACAATTGAACAATGGATAACCAAATTTACCTTTAGAGTGTTCGTCCATATATATGTCGGCATCGGCTCCTCAAACGCCTTGATTAGTTTAAAGAGTTCTCCAGAGTCATATTCAAAATGCCTTGATTATGCGACGCCTTGATTATCCGACACTCATATTCAAGATTGGTAAAGAACTGAAAGTGAGCTTATCTCGTACAATTAAGTTGTATAAGATGCTATTGTAACAACCGGTTGTGACAAATCTACATTTATAATCCGGAATTCACTAAGATTGTCTTAACAAGTACTAAGTTTAGAGTCTAATATATAATAGCACTTTTCATCATAACACATGATACAAATCATACTTGAAAATCAACTTCATATATCCTTTGGTCATCGTGTTGCATTATAACAAATACAATGCATTTATGTATAATAAATCAAGCCCGACATTCCACACAATCAAGTGAAGTCATGGCTTAGGGCATCAAGGTAAAAAACATATTTTAGAATTCATTTTTTAGGCTTTTTATGTTTTAAAAGAAATATTATGTTTTCTTTACAAATTTATTTTTGTTGAGCTTTCTTTTCACCATACTTTATGGGATTCAAAATTTTAAATTAATTAAAAATTTCTTCAATCTTCTTTGGCTTCACAAAGCGTGTAAATAATAGTATAGCTCATTACCTCTCAACCTCTAATTGTATTCATGGAGATTTTTATTCTTAATCAGGTCGTCAACCACCTTGGTTACAAAAACTACTTTGTAAAATCTCAATTGGTTAATATAATTCAGTTTGCAGAAAAAAAAATTAATTAAAATTTTAATTAAATATATTATTAATGAATTTAGTTTAGTACAATTTTTCCTTTTAAAAAGTTAAACCTTAAATTGTTTGTAAAATGGAAAATATTGTAAGGTACATTGCTTAGTTGAATACAAAATAATAATAAAAACTTTGCTTGATTAATCAGGTAAATGTGTTGACTTTCTTTGTTTGATACCCTCATAACAACACCAAAATACTGGGATGGGCTTTTAATACGAGCCCATGAAGATAACAGTCACTTTTTTGTTTCTGTATGTGTAGAGGGAAAAAAAACACGTTACGTAGTCTCAATTTGGGAGAAAGAAACGACATACATGTTACATCTTTAAACGATAACAAGTCTATTTAGAACCACTAGTTGTGATTTGTGAAACTCTGAAGTAAAGAAGAAACCACAACAATGGCGTTGTTCTCCCCGCCAATCTCTTCTTCATCTCTTCAAAATCCCAATTTCATTCCCAAATTTTCATTCTCCCTCCTCTCCAGTAACCGCTTCTCTCTCCTCTCCGTCACTCGAGCTTCCTCCGACAGTGGATCAACCTCTCCCACCGCCGCCGTCTCCGTGGAGGCTCCTGAGCCCGTGGAAGTGATAGTTAAAGAGCCTCCGCAATCAACACCGGCGGTTAAAAAGGAAGAAACCGCCACCGCTAAAAATGTCGCCGTCGAAGGTGAAGAGATGAAAACAACGGAGAGTGTTGTCAAATTCCAGGATGCGAGATGGATTAATGGAACTTGGGATCTGAAACAGTTCGAGAAAGATGGAAAAACCGATTGGGATTCTGTAATCGTTGCTGGTTAGATTAGAATTAGATCCTCGTTAAGTTTTTTTGCTCTGTTACTTTGGTGAAAATTCGAAATTTGAATTTGATGTTTAATGTGTTTTGATTTGAAGAGGCAAAGAGAAGAAAATGGCTAGAAGAGAATCCAGAAACAACGAGTAACGACGAACCAGTGCTTTTCGATACATCGATTATTCCATGGTGGGCTTGGATTAAGAGATACCACTTACCTGAAGCTGAACTCTTAAATGGTATTTGTTTCCTCTCTCAAAAGATCAAACACATACACAAAGAATGTTACTTACTCTTACTCTTTGTAGGTCGTGCGGCGATGATAGGATTCTTTATGGCTTACTTTGTCGATAGTCTTACCGGAGTAGGACTTGTTGATCAAATGGGGAATTTCTTCTGCAAGACACTATTGTTTGTGGCTGTGGCTGGAGTTTTGTTTATTCGTAAGAATGAGGATGTGGATAAACTCAAGAACTTGTTTGATGAGACTACATTGTATGATAAGCAATGGCAAGCAGCTTGGAAAAATGATGATGATGAGTCATTGGGTTCTAAGAAGAAGTGATAACAAAGATTCTTGCTTTCTTTTTTTGTTGTTGTTGTAATTAGGAGATGAACTTACCAAATGTAATATCAAGAGATTTGAACAATGTTTCCTCAGATTACCGTTAATCATGTCTAGTCTCTACTTAACTTAATCTAATTAGAAAACAAAAAAGGCCCAATAAGAAGCCCAATTTTCCAAGTTTATTTTCGTTAGTTATATTTATCCCACATCGACAACAGCTCGTAAGTGAGATAAATGTTTTACCAAGAATCTTTGGCTTTGGCTACCACGATATTGGCTCTGGCCACAATTTCTCATTGTTTACCAGGTTGCTTGACCGATACGGGTTTAGGAAACTTGACTCTGAGCAAAGGGAATTTGCTGATGGTGACTTTGTGAGAGGTAAACCTGAGCTTATCCGGAACATATATAAACGCACCAGAGCTCAAATACTAAACACTAAAGAAGGGAGAGAGCTGCTTAAGCAAGTCATGGAGATGAGGAAACAGAGGAGAGAAAAGATGAAGAAAGAGATTACGAAAGCAAAGGAACTAGCTGATCGGTTGCACCATGTACATATTTGGAACATACAATGATGTTTCGCGATTTGGAAATTTATGTCAAGACCAGGCTTTGATTACTCTGCTTATAGTTCTCCTATTTGATATATTTCCCTTTCCAGGGTTAGGTTTTTGATTGTATGTGCAACTTATTAATTGTGGTATAATTTGAAAACTTTAGCATGTATGTCGATTACAAAGTATGTATCAATCTTGCGATGAAAGATTATGTGAAGTTGTGAACTAATCATCATTGGGTTCAAAACAAAGTTTCTTCCTTTATTTTTGGTGTAATTATTCAAACAAAAGGCTAACGAGATTTGAAGATGTTTTCTCAGGCATACTTGATTCTAAAGCTTCTTCAAGTACTCACAAACATATAAATTTTGGAATTATCAAATGCGTTGCTGCCGAGTGTATTCCCAAAGGGCAATGGCACCACTGACATGAACATTGAGGGACCTAACAACTCCAAGTTGTGGGATCTCGATACAAGCATCCAATATATGGATTATATCCACTGGGATGCCTTCCTTTTCACGACCCAGCACCAAAACCTTTGGAACAACAGAGAGATCCACTTAGTTACTATGGGAAAGCCACAAGCGAGAGTAAATGAAAGGCTCTGTTCTTATGTTTTTGCGCATCAACTTACCGTCTTCTTTGGGAATTGGTATTTGTCAAGTGAAACGCTATTCGCTGTCTGTTCCAGTCCCAAGATTGAGAACCCTTCCCGTTTCTTCTTCTCCAAGAACAGTTTCAAACTGTTTACGGGGACTTCCATGATTGGAACCCATTTCTCAGCAGTCACACTGCAGAAAAGAAAAAGAGAAAAATTCTTGTAAACTCTTGCACCGTCCTTCGATGATAGATGACTAGAATATATAAACGTACCTAATTAGTTGGAACTGTTTGTCGTGTATTATGCTTGCATCTGCAACAGCAAGACTTGATGCTTTAAACACCTGCAAAAGATGCAGAGAGGGGATGTTAACGCTGAACTAGATACAAGTACAAGACTCCTAGCTTTTTCTTGCTTCCTTGAATTGCAGATATGGTAAGGAAATACAAAAAGAAAATAATAGCAATACCTCACATGTCCGGGCTAATCCAGCAAGATTAGGAATACGATCAACCAATGAAGCCACAAGGATCAAACTCTGTCGACCAGATTTCAACCTTTCGACCTCCATGCTTCTAGATCGTAAGAGCTGAGTCACGAGCTCATCTTCTTTTTCCATTTCTGAAAACTTACTTGTGTTGGTACATAATCATGTTTACAAAATAATAGCTATATAATATTTGCATACCAAAGAGCCGCTTGTAAGTTTCCCCGTTTCGGAGCACAGAAGTTGAACTAGCATCTTGCTTCTCATGTTTGGAAAGAGTGATCTTCCTCTGGAAATCCAACGAAGATGGCTCAGAAAGCCTTTCTTCATCTGTCGTGGACATGATCAACCGACGCTTGGGCTCTTCATCAATCTTGAAGCCTTCATTTTTTATGGTAACTACATCCTTTGCCATGGAGGCACGGAGATCTTCCCTTACATCCTGCAAGACTTGAAGATAAGGCAAAGAGACAGAAACAAAAAAGGAAAAACAATCTTAAATATGTTTATTTGCTTACATTCAGAAAAGAGAGCACGTTATCCATGAGGCATGTTGGAACACATTCAAACTCACTTTCCTGCACAACATTCAAGAAATTATCTTAAAAGTAAAATGGCATTGAAATCCGAAAGCAGCTTTGTGAAATTAAAGCAAGCAAATGTCGAAGGATCAGTAGGGACCACAATAAAATAATCTCAATATTGCGGTCACTTGGCATTATGATAAATTTCAGAAATGTCTCAATATTTCAATTATCCCATTGGTGCAAGTACAGCTTGAAGATTGCACTGTTACCTCAACACGATTGACAAAAACACCGGCTGGAGTAGCAGATGTGCTGGGATCATATGCATCAAGAAATCCTTCCATTGATGCTCGCAATCTAGACCAGGAGAGAAAAGTCACAACTGAATTTGTGTAGTGAACCAAAACCTTCTAGATGGCTTTGGCCACAAAAGATTGTTTCTATGACCAACATGAGAAAGTATAATCACACTTAAGTAGAACCACGCACCTTGAACAATCAGGATTCTTGTCCAGGTAAGACTTCAAATTCTCAAAAGAAAGTTTCTCCAGGGATATTGTATGAGAGGATGTAGACTCTACAGGGGGAAACAGTCTAAAGAGTACTCGATGCACTAATAACTGCCAAACCCCAAAAGAAATTAGAATAAGACTGATACTCTAGTACTCTACCAAAACGAAGACAAAAATGGCATCTACATAAGATAAACCTGCGCGAAACCACGTAAGCTATGATGATGAGAAGTTAGTAACGGTAGTATTGGTGGAAGAAGTTCTCTTAGATGTGTCTGTTGAGCTATCTTTTCTGCGTGGAGGATAACATTGGCTGCAACAAAGACATAGGAGGAGAGAGCTTGCTGCAGATTACAAGAGAACATCTATCAATATACTGAACAGAAAAGTCATACCAAATACAATCATCTTAGTTTTGCGTAAATTTACCTGAGCTTTACTGTCATAATTTTTTAGTATAGGAACTAACTGCTCTTTCACCTGTGATACAACAACCAATTAGTGGTTACTTCAGAGATAAACAAAAAAAGTGTAATAACACAGCCCGTTAGGACACGAAACGGTTTATAGTTGATTACAAATTTGCTTTTGGAAACACATAGAGAAGTTAGATACCAATGCTGGAAATTTCAGGTAAATGTTGATGGCAAATGTTTCCAGGTATTGTCGAACAGCAGGCAGGTTGTTTCTCTGCAAGCAAACAAAACGCACAAACAATCAGCTTCGATTTAACTCGACAAACAAAAACTTGTATAGAAGTCACCAACACTTGTCTAGTCATCAACGCAACAATCATTTCTATATCAGTTTCTGTCTGAATGGTTTCTCATGCATAAATGTGTGGGCTACTAACTTCAGTCTGTTCTTGTAAACTTACATGTAAGCATATGTGCACACTGTCCATTACTTGGCCAACAATGTCATTGCAGACAAATCGCGACATAATGCATATCATCTGCCAAGCACGTATTTTCCGTCTATGGATCTGGTACAGAAACCAGAAATTACTGTCAAAGTGGTCTGTCACTTGTAGTGATTTATTTTTTACCAAGTGTCCATCTAAAACTTAATGAAGGAACATAAAGGAAAGACATGCAACACGTACAGCACTGTACTTCTTGTAAAGCTCCTTTGCCAAGTCTTTATCATGCACCTGTGCATATCATTATAATTAGATTTTCAGCATATTGTCGTGCCTGCTAGTTGTTTTAGCAATATTTTGTGAAGACTAACAAAAAATAAGTACCGCTGCATCAAGAAGCTCCAATAGAAACAATTTTCCAGCCACAAGAGCATCCTGACAATCTTGATTTTGACTTGCTGGTTCAACCATATAGGCCAAATTAGCCAGCTTCTGAAACAGACCAGCGACAGAGACACGTGCATACAACTCCGTGTTGATAAAAAGCTGAGGAAAAAATACAGAACCTGTCACTTTACTGAGCCAATTTTTTTAGCAAATCTATCAATCCATCATCTGTCAAAACTGAAACTCTTACTTCTGTCAGTTCAGGGTCTGGGCTTTTGGCCAATAATGATACTTCAGTTCTGGCATCATTATTGTCAGACAATTCAGCTTCAAAATCTTCATCAAATGCAACTAAAATCATAATAAAACGGTTAGCAATTCAATATCACAAAGTCATTGCAAAAGCAGCTTAAGAGAAATAAAAGCCATTACAGACCAGAACCATAGAGAGTCAGAAGCCTCAATTCTTTAATGTAGTACTTTATCGTCCTTGGGTACATGAGCCAGAGTCCTGATAGGTGCAACGCTGCAAGGCGAATTGTGCGTGGACTTTTCTGACCTTCCTCAAGTACTTTTTCAACGAACTGTGAAACAAGACATTACAAATAAACACATTTTTTCTCATCGGTTCCCTCAACTAATTTAATTAAGAAGGATTGGTGCATACCCACTTCAGCGGACCATGCTCATCTTCAGTTATGTGCATATCTTTATTACTAAACAAAGAAGAATGCAACACAGAAGACAAAAGCGCAGCAATGGGTGCAACCCTTCTTTTCTTACAGCTGATATGCAATATCCAACATGATTTGACCAACTGCCACATCGTCTACTTGCAAGGCATAACAAGAAATGAAATATTTTTTAATTATTATAAAGGATGAACACAAAACTTCCATCCAATCTAGATCAAAATTATTACAAAACCTGAGTATCCACACCCGAGAAACCATCCAAAGATGATTTCCCAGACGCAAGTATCCCCAAAGCGAGTCTGACAGATTTCAGCATAGGCAAAGCAGAACCCTCCCCAGCATTTTCAAGGCTGCCAAATCGTAAAGGGAAAGTTAGAGGTCATTCAAGAAATGTAAGCATGATTGCATCCTAAGACTACTTGAATCAAATTTATCACACATCCCACCTCTCTACAATATCTTGAAAAATGCTTTTAACTGTATCATCTGAAAAGAACGACTTTCTATCCTCTGGAATACGTCTGGCATCAAGAATATGCATGACTGATAACAGAGACTCCACACAAAGCCACTGAATAAAATACAAAAAGGTCAGAGACTCAGAATTTTCCTTTGGCAATCCAAAAGCAAAAGGCCACTGATAAGATCTTGTAATATATATGATTCCACTGGTAAACAGCTATAGCTCTGTCAAAACAAATTGTGCATTACCTTCCAGCTTAGCAGAACTGCCCTTCTACTTCTTACCAGAACTCCTGCTGTGAGAAGATGGTTAATGTTACGGACGAAAGCCGGAACCGAAACTTGTAACCAAAATTCACCATCTACCATGGATAACAATGTACTATCGTTTTCTAAAAGGTTGAAAGCTCCAGCTGAGCACAAGGACACAAATGCATTCAGTACTGAAGCTAGCGCCTCAAATGCTGCAAGATAGATCTCAGCTGCGGCCTGGTCAGAAGCATTTATAGTGAATTAGTGCAATGTGATTCCATAGAAGACACAAGAAAGCTGAGAGCTTAACACATTACATGCATCCTATCAAATTTGACCATTTAAAAGCAGGGCATTACCTCAGAATTACAAATTTGAGATGATATAGTATGCTGGGTGAACTTCCAAAAGAAAGCCAATGCCAATTTGAGTTCACCAACACCACTAGTGAATTGAGCACAGTATGACGAGATCAACCCAATAGTTTTCACCGACAATACCTGCTCATCATAGAGAACTGGCATGAAACTTGTTCAATGTTGAACTGAGCTTAAGGAAATTTGTAAGTAATTGTCCTACAAGGAACTATGCGTATGGAAATTTGTAAGTAATTGTCCTATAAAAACAAGAAAAGAAATCATACAGCTTCCAGTACAGCTGTTGTAGTAGGAACAGATAGCCGGCGTTGACTTGGACCCCCTAGTTTTCCTATGACAGAACCAGGCAGAGCACCATTCTCCACAGTAGTATGAGACCAGAATATTGAACAAGATGAATCAGCAAATGGAATCAGCTCCTTCTGTATTGTCATGCCAGGAAGGAACCATCATAGTAAGCCAAGTTAGTGAGAGGACAATTATATTATTGTGTATCAAGAAAAAGTGTTGGCACATACCAGTATTGATAAGAGAACTACAGCAAACTTTTTCTTAATACTGGAAGCATCGACAACAATCTGCTTGCCAGTTTGCTCATCAGAGCCAATGCCTGACTTGCTTTTCACCGAAGAACTAAGCTCAGAAATTCCATCTTGCATGTTCTGGAGCTCTAAAAGCATACTCAGAATAAAGATTAAAAACTTCGCAGGTGCTCGTTTTAAATGGTTCTTCTCTTGGAAAAAACTAAGGCCGTTATTTTGCACAAACTGCAGAGATAGGGATTATTGTCAAATTTGCACCAGAAATATTTTGTTGACAGGTCAAAATCAAAGTCAAGGAATACAAACCATTATGATATCGGTGAGATGCTCTTCTTTATTAATCATGAGGAAAAATACTCTTGCCCATCGTTTTGTTTGGGAATCCCATGCCTCCAAGTCTTCATCATCAAAACTCTCAACATTATCACTGGTAAATCCTTTCAGATACTCATAAAGGCTCGCCAGAAGACGAGTGCCATCAGTACATAAACTGTTGGAAGTCTTTCTGTTGCACCCCTGGAGCCATTCTAACATCATTTTGCGCAATAAACCTGACATAGAAGAAAGCATATGATGTTAGACGATGACCTTCCATTTACTTTCCATATGTAAATAGTCTCCCGCTCACCATCATGGTCAGTAAACTCCCGAGGAATTGCTGAAACAAACTGCAATAGTGTTCCAAGAGGAACATTACAAGGGTTCACCACAGAAGCAGCAGTTTCTAACACTTTTTGATAAACTAGAAAATGGAAAAGAACAATCAAAAGAAGGAATTTTAGTGTGTTTAATATCGTGAGGGAAGCTACAAAATTATAATTCCACATACGTATAATTGACTTTAACAAGATAACTGATCAGTGACCTCGAATACGGTATTTATGATTAAAATGCTGTCTGCTGCTCTCTGCAACAAACTTCAAGACATCCAGTATATGTGTCATATCATCTTGACTTAAATGTCCACAAGAAGATTCCTGGGCAGTCCCAGAGAATTTATCTTCGAGGTGCCCCATTTCCTTGTCCCCGTATCCTCCAACTACATATGCCGTAGAAACAATACATTGTACGAGAGCCATAAATCCAGCTCTACAAAAAGACTGTTTCTTCGCAAGAGATGCCAGGTTGATCAAAAATCCAACCCGATTCCTATGAAATGAGTAAACAGTTCAATAACATAATGATTTTTATTTATGGTTTAATAATTCACAGACCCTAGAGAACATATCCAGCCGCACATGACCGATAACATATTTACATGAAAGCAACAAACATAAAAAGTTGGAATTGTAACTTGAGACATCCTACCTTGGGTTGAGGCAACTTGTGTACGCACTCACATATTGAGCTGCACCTTCAATTGTTCTTGATGTATAGATTCCTTTCAGCCCTGGGAGAGCAGAATACGCAAGAAATAAGTCTAGTTATCCGTTATCACTTCGGCAAGATGGCAGTAAAACAATGAAGAGTTCCAATACAATTTATTAAAGACATTGGAATACATTTCTTCAAGAAGCACATACCAAAATCCTTGTGGTGTGTAGGATCATTCAAACCCTCTATGAAAGGACCAAGAACGAAAGTTTGGGACATTGATTGTGTACATGTTTTGTATCTTCTCCACTCGATACCGAAAAATGACTCCATGACCGTGCACCTGACTAAAATTGAAATAGATGAATTAGAAACAGAACTGATATGAAATGGAGGTCTGAATTAACCAAAGTGTGTTGCCAACATGGATACTTTACTTTAAGTGACGCTCTATCCATGAGTAAAAGAGAATTTTTGGCCACAATGGGACAACTTCAAATACTGATTTTATCTGATGAACAAGTGTAAGAAATTGTTGAATACTAACTAAACAATATGCTACAACAAGCAAACAGTACCTAGAGGGTTATCATGACGAAAGCCTCGATTCCAAAGAACCTCTAACCAATTAAAAATTTTAGCTTCTTCATCTGGAGTTTCCATGTGACCATGATGAGAGTTATTACAGTCGGATTTCAAGGTTCCATCATATCTGAGAGATGACTTGATTAATAAATCAATCTGAAAGGTAGATTAAAAAAAGCAATGAGCAGAGGAGAAACGCATCAAGAGCAGAATATTTACAAATACCAGAGAGATTAACTGACCTGGTTACTCCATGCTGCTTCTACAAGATGAGTGCCGTACTCCTCAAGCATCTCATACAAGAGCAGAAAAGCTTGCCATCCCTGCTGACTAGTCAACCCAGAGTCGACAGAGCCATACAATTCTCCGACGCCAAGCGACTTGGCTTCCTTTTCTGCCCACGTCTCCTTTCTTGTCATAGACCGATTAACTGAATTCCCTTCGGGCTTCTTCTCAGAAATGGTCTCACTCACTTCAATAATGGATAAAACTGATTTAAGTATATGCAATGACTGCTTCCTTACTAAGCTCTCATCAACAACCTGAAAAGAAATGTTTTGTACTCATGGATGACCCTATTGTGGAAATTGGAGAATCTGTAAGAATAGCGGTATTTTTGCCATACCAAGCCTATCTTGATTTCATCCCAAAACTCTTGTTCAGACCTCAAGTCAAATTGAACAGCGTCTTTTTCTGAAACAAAACTTTCAGTTCCGTCAGTCCAAGAGCCAGAAGAAAGACACAAAGACAGAACACTGTAAGCATCCCTTCTCTCTATTGATCCAACCGAGAACAGCTTCTTGCAGCATTCCCAAATTCTTTTTATGAAGCCATTCCTGGAGTTTACAGCTTTAAAAATCATTAAAGAGATCAAAGAAAAAAACTAACCAAAAAGCACATAAATTTTTGGTTCTTAACCTCACCTTGAAAGTATGAACAGATTTCCTTGGTGTGAGATCTTCAAGGATGACTGAGAAGAGAATGCCTTGAAAATAGCAGGGAGGAGGAAACTAACAGCACAAGAACGATGTTCTACACTTTGTGACAAAAGCCGCTCAGTCGTATTACACAAATCCCAAAGCATACCAGCTGCAAAACTTTCCACCTTCGGAGCTGCTTGGTGACTTTGAAAAGCAGCATTCAGAATCAAATTCAGAAGATGGCACGACAATGGAATTGGAAATGATCCAGACAACTGTGCAATGTAGTTTTCATCCATATCTATTGTATTCAAAGAATCACGGAGGCAGAGGTCGCCCCATTTGATGAAATCTGATTCTTCGTGTTGACGCATTCCCATCGAAAAACCAACTGATCTTAGTAAAAATGGCACCAAGCTCACTCCCAACATATCCAATACATTAGTCTCGATCACTACATCAAAGAACGATTCTACAATCTGGTACAATCAAACAAAGAAACCAAAAGAAACAACAAAATGATCAACAATCTCAAGGAGATCAAAACTCTAAGGACTATAGTCAACAGCAGAAATTTCTACCTTATTAAGCATATCCAAATCATATGCACGAACCATCTTCATCAATGGAATAAACACTCTCCACACAAATAGCTGCAACGCATTATGATTATCCGCAGCAACAAAGCCTGCTTCAACCTCATAACCATCAATTAAACAATTCTGTAATCACTAACACATCATACATATCTAAAAATTCAAAATTGGTAACTCACCAAAATTCTTTAGTAGATGACAAAGCCCAGCCACCAATGAAGCTATGTGGTTGCAATCATCAGAATCAAATCTCTTGTCCCCATTTACCGTATCCTATTCAAAAACATGTTCAAATCTTAAATTGAACAATCCGAAGCAAATTGCCGAAGTGTGAAACAATAAACCAATCAATCAATACCTCTAAACGAAAAGGGAATTGCTCAATGAGAGATTCGAAAAGAGTTGAAGGAGATACGCCTGTGGAGCTTAAAACACAGTCAAGGAAAGCAGGAATAGCTGCTGGTGGAACTTGCTTGAAGCTCAGTGACAATGAAGTAATCACTGACGAACCCATTTCAATTGAAGCTTCGAACTTCAAAAAAATTGGCTGCAAGCAGCCAGAATAGATGAAGAAACGTAAACGAATTTGAAATTAGTACAGAGGGAAGTGTTACGAGGAATCTCTCTGTTAAACCCTTTCAAATAATTTTCATGGCTTAGGACAGATAAACCCTAGTCGTATAATTAGGGGGGAAATTAGAATTATTGATAAGGGCTTTCTTGGGCTTAACTTAGTATGATTGGGCCGTATGGGATAGACTTCAGGAGAAGAAAAAAAAAAAAAAA
>Ga0041059_1001658_pt1 | contig 17399 bp, 15 predicted proteins | sample AraColnosormetaG_FD_56232 | JGI IMG/M metagenome (GOLD analysis project Ga0041059, IMG submission 56232) | Arabidopsis roots microbial communities from North Carolina, USA - Col MF nosort | ecosystem: Host-associated > Plants > Roots > Unclassified | place: USA: North Carolina | collected...
AAAGTTTCTTTTTTCTTTTTTTTTTTTGTTTTATTATTATTTATCAACATACTTGTGAATTGTGATTCTCCCTTTTTTTATATATAAATAATGAACATACTTAAGATATAGTTTCTCCCATTTATTGTCACCTAACGGGTATTTTTTAAAACCAAATTCTGTTGGAAAGTTCTTCTCTAAACATAAATAATATATAGCTCATGTCTATGCTTTTTAATAGTGCCCATTGTATTTCTTTTCTTATTTGAGTAATTTATTCCAGCTGTTTCTTTTTTTTCCCTCTCGTAATGATACGACATAGTGACATACATCTTCTGTTTCTTCTTTTTTTGTTCAAGAAAATCATAATGACTACAGGTAATTAATCACACTTCTACAAATCAGTTGATAATCAGCACCATTTTCCAATAAAAGTCGATACTTTGGAAAATTTCGTGACTTTTAGTATCGTGGGGGCCAAAATGCACATAAAGATACGATATCGATGACCAAATTGCCATATACTATATGATTCCAATATACCAATGATTGCTACTATTTGCTAATGGTATACGTTTTTAAATTTTAATTAATACATAAAAAAAAAATCAAGGTGGGATAAAAAGGTAACTTTATTGACAATATTTGGAAATTCATCGCACCTGGCAAGAGATTTACCTACTGTCATTAAAAAAGGATTAAAAAAACGACAAAAAGGTCAAAGACAGGTCAGACAAGGAATCATTAAACAAAGGAAGAAAAATAGCAAGTAGAATGGTTTTGACGGAAGAAGGTGGTGAAGTTATGGCGGCGGCGCAACGGAAACTTATGATGACGCTCTTCCGTCGGTCTCATCCATTACCTGAAATAGTCAAACTTAGAAAATGTCGTATTATCACTCTTCAATGCTCCCACCCAATACCAACTACTTTCCTCTTTCTTTGTCTTGTGTTTCTTACTTGGTCATGGCCTTTTCCTTCTAAACTCTCTCTCTCTCGAGATTTCGTTTTTTCCTTGGGTCTCCTCTGTTTCCTCCTCTCTCGATATGTTTTCGACCCATCATGTCTCTCGTCTCCTCATACCTCTGCTCTTCTTCTTCCTCTTCTGTTGCTTTTCTTCTACTTTTGCTCAAGACGACATCACCAATCCCGTTGAAGGTTTCTTTTTTGTTGTTGTTGTTGTTAAAAGGCTTTGTCTTTGGTGTTAGATCTTCAGACAATTTGTGTCTGTGACAATGGGTTTTCTTAGCTTTCGACTGATTTGGTACTGATCATTGATGTTTTTTTTGGTTTTAGTGAGGGCTTTGCGAGTGATCAAAGAAAGTTTGAACGATCCTGTTCATAGATTGAGAAATTGGAAGCATGGAGACCCGTGCAATTCGAATTGGACTGGTGTTGTCTGCTTCAACTCCACTCTTGATGATGGTTATCTTCATGTCAGCGAATTGTATTGTCTTCTTCACTCTTGCTTTTTTCTTTTATTTGGTCTTCCTTGAGATTTGTTTGAGTTAGCTTTGTTTATACTTGTAGGCAATTGTTCAGTATGAATCTCTCAGGGAACTTGTCTCCGGAGCTTGGCCGGTTGTCTCGTCTTACTATCCTGTACGTGTTTTTAACACGATATGTTGCTTGATCTTTTGTCATACTCAATGGTGAATAACTTTCTTTTTGTATTGTACAACTTCTTCTCTAATGCCAGGAGTTTCATGTGGAATAAGATCACCGGAAGTATACCAAAGGAAATTGGGAATATCAAGTCCTTAGAACTCTTGTTAGTCCAGGACTTTGTTGTTTACTTCCCTGCTTTATTTGCTTTGGGATTGGCTGCTAACTTCACTTTTCCAGGCTCCTGAATGGAAATCTGTTAAATGGAAACTTACCAGAGGAGCTAGGGTTTCTTCCAAACTTGGACAGAATACAGATTGATGAAAACCGTATATCAGGACCACTTCCCAAATCTTTTGCAAACTTAAACAAAACGAAGCACTTGTGAGTTCTTTAATCTGGTGTCGAGTTGTACTTGGCTGTTTCAATATGGTGATTCCTTCTCCCCTTGAATATGTTACATTTATTGCTTTTTTTTGGTCAATCTTATCTTTTTCCAGTCACATGAACAATAATTCTATTAGCGGGCAGATACCACCAGAGCTTGGAAGCCTACCATCCATTGTTCACATGTGAGTTGGTAGCAGTAGCAGGCTTAAATGATTTTACTTGAAAAATGCTATGTTTTTTACCTAAACTCAGTTTTCATGTCTAGAACATGCTACACACGCTTTACCTATTCAATGTTTATGAACATTTACTTTTTTTTTTCTTTTTTCTTACAGCCTTCTTGATAACAACAATTTATCAGGCTATCTTCCCCCTGAGTTATCAAACATGCCGCGTTTACTTATCCTGTAAGTTTATGTCACAGTTTCTGTTGATTTCCCTGGTCCTGTCACCATAAGGACTGGTTACCCATGTGTTTCTTCTTTTCTTTTTTTTGACCTTTTTCCTCATGTTTATTTTGGCAGACAATTAGATAACAATCACTTTGACGGGACTACGATTCCACAATCTTATGGAAACATGTCTAAACTTTTGAAGATGTAAGTGATAGTTTCATTATGTATCTGAAATCACTGATGTGTGAGGCTGGAAGGGCTGTCATCTTCTATTAATGCATTCAACAATTCAATACGAAAGTCATGCATTGGATTTGAATTAACCTGTGGGAATAGTAATCAGCCATATTTGAGCTAATTAGGATAGTGCATTCTAAATGTAGAGATACTGGTTGTCGTTTTCTATTTTTTCCTGATCTTTTTGGGCATAAGATACATGTGTATGCTATGCTAACTTATGCATATTTGTCGTATGCCCACGGGCAGGAGTCTTAGGAACTGCAGCTTGCAAGGGCCAGTGCCTGATCTTAGCAGCATACCGAACCTTGGTTATTTGTAAGTCTTATAACTTATCTAGACGCTTCCTTATATAGTCGTGCAAGCCTTAGCGAAGGCGAATTAACCTCATCTATTTCTGGTTGTCGGACATGAATTCCAGGGACCTAAGTCAAAATCAGTTAAATGGATCTATACCTGCAGGGAAGCTTTCTGATAGTATCACAACCATGTAAACTTTTAGCGCTTTTCATAATTCTGGCCTTTGATTTAATCCGGGCAATGTACTGGGATTAGTATTCTCTTTTTGGGGTTGGAAATGAAGTGCTTTTAACTTTGATATCTTCTGATGAAAATACTGCAGCGATCTATCCAATAACAGTCTAACTGGAACCATTCCAACAAATTTCTCAGGCCTTCCACGGCTTCAAAAGCTGTAAGTCTGTTTGATTGGTGTAGCGAGTTTTGTTTGGTTTCTGAAATGCTGTTGTTCGTTCTATCTTGGATATGAAGATGGCTGATTGTTTGTTTTGTTGTCTACCTAATGTGACAGGTCGCTTGCAAACAATGCTCTGAGTGGTTCCATTCCCTCTAGAATATGGCAGGAAAGAGAGCTGAATTCAACCGAGAGTATTATCGTGTATGACTGTTACAAAAACAATCATATCTCCTATCCTGTTACCTAGAAGCATGTTCCAACTTTCTTTATATTGTCTCTTGACAAACGTCAGTTCCTTTATGTTTTCAGGGATCTGCGGAACAATGGGTTTTCAAATATCTCTGGCAGATCCGATCTCCGTCCAAATGTGACCGTCTGGTTTGCTTCTGCTCTTTCCTATTTCTATTTATTATCTGCCCATACGTACTTATTTTTGCTTTGCATATCATTCTAGCTACTCAATGATGTATATAACTGCTTTTTGGATCTTGTTTGCTCATTCTGAAATGTATTAAACTCTTTTCCTCAGATTAGTGTCCACTTTTCGGGTATCATTTAACAACGTTTGTTTTTTCAGGCTTCAGGGGAATCCGTTGTGCTCAGATGGAAATCTGCTTCGATTGTGTGGACCTATAACTGAGGAAGACATTAATCAGGGTTCAACCAATTCTAATACTACAATTTGTTCTGACTGCCCACCCCCTTATGAATTTTCACCAGAACCTCTTAGACGTTGCTTTTGTGCTGCTCCTCTGCTTGTTGGATATCGGTTGAAAAGTCCTGGTTTCTCGGACTTTGTTCCTTACAGATCCGAATTTGAGCAATATATCACCTCTGGTCTTAGTTTGAATCTGTATCAGCTACGCCTTGACTCATTCCAGTGGCAGAAAGGACCTAGACTTCGAATGTATTTGAAGTTCTTTCCTGTTTTTGGTTCAAATGCCAACAATTCTTTCATATTCAATCGTAGCGAGGTTCGGCGAATAAGGGGCATGTTCACTGGATGGAATATCCGAGACGAAGATCTCTTTGGTCCTTATGAGCTTATGAATTTCACATTGTTAGATGTCTACAGAGATGGTTAGTGGCAGAATATTCGTCCTCTCATATTTATTCAAAACAGAACGTGGTTAAAATACAAGTAAACGAGCTGATGTCTTTCTGCTACATTAAACATAAAAGTGTCATTTGTTTATCAGCGTCCCTGATAACAATAGATCCTGTCTTACCTTTTTGTTCTTACGAAGCTATAAAACTTTTGCATACATGGACATTGTTTTGACTGTCATGCTTTTTATGTTCAGTGTTTCCTTCAGCTTCGCCATCTGGTCTAAGTAATGGTGCAGTTGCGGGAATAGTTCTTGGTTCTGTTGCAGCTGCAGTAACGCTAACTGCTATCATTGCCCTTATCATTATGAGAAAACGTATGAGAGGATACAGTGCAGTTGCTAGAAGAAAGCGATGTAAGCATTTTCTTGTGGATGCCGATTTGTGCTCGAGTAAATGATTTATCGGAATTGTACGTTTTTTTTGGTTTTTGGTGTTACAAGTTTGATTCATTCATGTGCAGCTTCCAAAGCTTCTTTGAAAATCGAAGGTGTGAAGAGCTTCACTTATGCTGAGTTGGCTCTGGCTACAGACAATTTTAATAGTTCCACTCAAATTGGGCAAGGGGGTTATGGAAAGGTATACAAAGGTACACTTGGGAGTGGAACGGTTGTGGCAATTAAAAGAGCACAAGAGGGATCATTGCAGGGTGAGAAGGAGTTCCTAACTGAAATTGAATTGTTATCGAGATTGCATCACAGAAACCTTGTTTCGTTGCTTGGATTCTGTGATGAAGAAGGCGAACAGGTACTTTGTCCAAATTCCTCTTCTGGTTGATGTCCAAAACGTTTATATGTATCTCTTATTGCTTGTATTGTTAAGCGTGCAGATGCTGGTTTATGAGTACATGGAAAATGGTACTTTGCGAGACAACATTTCTGGTATGTTTTACTTCTTCACTGAGTCATCTATAGTGGTGCTTGTTCTCTATGTGAATCAGCAAAGACTACCCACCGATGTTCACTGTTCTTAATGTGAATTCTTTGGAGATGACTTATAAGCAGCATAGATGATATTGTGTGCTTTTAAGTTCGGCTCTATTCCTCGTGAATAACAATTTACATACAAATATGTGTTTTGGCAGTTAAATTAAAAGAGCCTCTAGACTTTGCGATGAGACTACGGATTGCTTTAGGTTCAGCCAAGGGAATCTTGTATTTACACACGGAAGCTAATCCCCCGATATTTCATCGCGATATCAAAGCAAGCAACATATTGTTGGACTCCAGATTCACCGCAAAGGTTGCAGATTTTGGACTCTCAAGACTTGCCCCAGTACCTGATATGGAAGGCATCTCACCTCAGCACGTGTCTACTGTTGTAAAAGGGACTCCTGTAAGATCTCATTCCTGCATTGCTTCTCTAAAGTTTTTTTCTCAAACTCATGACTGAGAGTTATTTGTCGACTTGCAGGGTTACCTTGACCCGGAATATTTCTTGACTCATCAATTGACGGACAAAAGTGATGTATATAGTCTAGGCGTAGTGTTGTTAGAGCTCTTTACTGGAATGCAGCCAATCACACATGGCAAGAACATTGTGCGAGAGGTAATTCTGAGTAGATAATAAGAGCGTGTGTTTTCCTTTTAGGCGTTATATAAATTGTGTGGAATGTTTGTTTCTGTCAGATCAACATTGCCTACGAGTCTGGTTCGATATTATCAACCGTGGATAAGAGAATGAGCTCAGTTCCAGACGAATGCCTCGAAAAGTTTGCAACTTTAGCGCTGCGATGCTGCAGAGAGGAGACAGATGCGAGGCCTTCAATGGCAGAAGTTGTAAGAGAACTAGAAATCATATGGGAACTGATGCCGGAATCTCATGTAGCCAAGACAGCGGATCTCTCTGAGACAATGACTCATCCATCATCGTCATCGAATTCTTCAATCATGAAGCATCATTATACATCGATGGATGTCTCCGGCTCTGACCTCGTCAGTGGAGTTGCTCCCTCAGTTGCACCTAGATAGAAACTTTCTTCGACTCATACACCATACACTGTTTCTTTGATTATTCAGTGTGATTTTGTTGTTGTTCTTTCTTTGTACAGGAAAAATGATTGTAAGCGATGTAACGGTATATGTTGCAGACATTTTAATATGTCTGCCTTTGTGAGTTATCTGTTCCGCTTCTTATGTGTTTTGACTTGGATCATACTGGATTTTTTTACCTTCGAATCAATATAACAGTCTTATAATTATACGTACACTTTCCCAATGTTATACAACCAATAATAATACCAAAAAACACATTACAAAGATTTGGCTCAATTTTGTTCCTTATTGAATAACATATACATAGCTAATTAATATCATAAATACTCCTTCGTTGTTGTTTAACATAAATATGGCTTCACTAGGGGAACGAGCGAGCTGCTTAGGTGCATGGACATTACTTCGTTGGTCGAACCAACGAGCTTGCCACCAATGAAGACGGCTGGGACCGGCTTTGAACACCCTAGCCTCATAAGAGCCTTCTCTATCTCTCGGCATTCAGGGTCCTTATCAATCTCGTGGATCTTAGGGTTAACACCAAGATCTTGGAAGAGAACTTGAACCGCATAGGACAAACAACAGGAGCTCTTGGTAAATATAACCACCCCTTTTTCGGACGACATTCTCATAACTTTGTCCATTATCTTGCATAAGGTGAAGAAGAAGAAGTATATGGATTGAAAGGAGTAGCTAGAGTCTCAGGCTATTTATAACAGGAGGGAAGAATAACTGAATAAGAATCCACATACAGAGATCACAAGAAGATCGTTGAAAATGTTCCCAAGTCCGACTTTATTATATATGAGCAAGATGATTCGACGAGACCGAACCTTTTCTTCGGCAGCCTTTACCCTTTTGATTGTAAGGACCAATAATATGAATGATCATTCCATATATTTTCTCTTGGATACAAAGATGCGGTCTCAACGATCCTCCTACAAGTTGCTAAAAAGAGAGTGTATTCGACGTTGAATATAGATAGATAGATGCTTCATACTTTTGGACCATTTGATTTATTCTGCAGATTCCATGAATATCGGACATAAGGAATCTTGGTGACCCAAACTATGCAACAAGAAAATCAACTTGCATTCAACTTTTCATAGCTATTCCAACTTGGTTGGGTCTCTTAAAGGCAAAAGAGCTCACATATTTTTGTATCCTTAACAAATCTTGCCGTAATGTTGTTTCTTTTGTTCAGATTATGGTTTTAATGTTTAATCAAAGCTTGTACAAGTGTAACGTAGTATACACATAACGTAATCATGATCAAAGAAGGGCAAGAATCATATGAGACCAAAAAAATAATGACAAGCCAAGGCAATGGGAAAGGAAAACAAATTCAGAAAACTGAAATGAAGATGAAGAAGAGCAGATGATGGAGAAGAGAATCAGATTGACCATAACAGTGGATCGAGCTTGTCAGTCGTTTTTCGTGCCATATAGATATGATGAGAATCAAAGAGGGGTATACAACGTGATGATTTTGAAGGGTATAGTTGTCATTCTTCTTACTGTAGATTCTGATTGAGGGGTAGGTAATTTGATTTCGCTGTAGAAATTGATTGGTTTTGGGAAATATTCAATCCAAGGATAGTGTCGAGCAACCATGGATTTGTGTTTTCAAAATCCCGTAAAGTGTGGTGATCGTTTGTTCTCCGCATTGAATACCTCTACGTATTACAAGCTGGGTACTTCGAATTTAGGGTTTAATGGTCCAGTTTTAGAGAATCGGAAGAAGAAGAAGAAGCTGCCTCGTATGGTTACAGTGAAATCCGTTTCTTCAAGTGTGGTTGCTAGTACCGTACAAGGGACGAAGAGAGATGGAGGAGAGAGTCTGTACGACGCCATTGTTATCGGTTCTGGGATTGGTGGATTAGTTGCTGCGACTCAGCTAGCTGTGAAAGAAGCTAGGGTTTTAGTTCTTGAGAAGTATTTGATTCCTGGTGGCAGCTCTGGTTTTTACGAGAGAGATGGATATACTTTTGATGTTGGCTCTTCTGTCATGTTTGGTTTCAGCGATAAGGTTTGTTTGTTCATCATCTTGTGATTTTCAGGAGAACTGAACATTAGTAGAAGAAGCACTAGTTTGTTTGGTCCTTGGCTAAAGTAATAATGGCTTAATTTGAAGGGAACAGGGGAACCTAAACTTGATAACTCAGGCATTGAAGGCAGTTGGTCGTAAGATGGAGGTTATACCTGATCCTACCACTGTCCATTTCCATCTCCCCAATAATCTTTCTGTTCGGATTCATAGGGAATACGATGATTTCATCGCTGAGCTTACGAGCAAGTTTCCTCACGAAAAGGAAGGGATCCTTGGATTCTATGGTGACTGTTGGAAGGTCTCATGTGATTTAATTTGACTTTTACGAGTGTTCACTGATATATATTACAACTTCTTAACTGTGGTTTGAACAGATCTTCAACTCATTGAACTCCCTGGAACTAAAGTCACTAGAAGAGCCTATCTACCTTTTTGGACAGTTCTTTCAGAAGCCGCTTGAATGCTTGACACTCGGTATTCATCTAAATCTTCTGAAATGAATTTGGACTTAAAGTTGTGTTTGGTGTGTGTGTAGATATTTATTGCTGTGAGTCCGTATACGTCCTGCGTAGATACACATAGAAAAATCTACTGACATGAATCTTGTTGTGTTATTCTCTGTGCTGTATAGCTTATTACTTGCCCCAAAATGCTGGGGCTATAGCTCGGAAGTACATAAAGGATCCTCAATTATTGTCTTTCATTGATGCAGAGGTGAGAAAAAAACATTATTTTTTCTTAACTTGCACAATTTTTTTCACTCAAATTTATATCCAGAATATAGCATGGATATCACCCTTCATATTTGCCTGCAGTGTTTCATTGTGAGCACAGTCAATGCTTTGCAGACGCCAATGATCAATGCAAGTATGGTAGGATTCTTGTTTTTGCATTTGGTGTCTACTCGTGTTACCCTTTATTTTATTTTTTCTTATGTCTTCAAGGACAGGTTTTATGTGACAGGCACTATGGAGGAATTAACTACCCGGTTGGTGGAGTTGGTGGGATTGCCAAGTCTTTGGCAGAAGGGCTTGTTGATCAAGGCAGTGAAATACAATACAAGGCTAATGTAAAAAGTATAATACTTGATCATGGAAAGGCAGTAAGTTTCTGTATGAGTCTTGTTGAAGTTTTATTTTTTTCATTAACCCTTTGAAATTCCTTTTTGGTTATGAAAATCGTTTTATTTTCTGGACCTTAATTTTCAGGTTGGTGTAAGGCTAGCAGATGGAAGAGAATTTTTCGCTAAGACGATAATTTCAAATGCTACAAGATGGGATACGTTTGGTAAGAGAAAACAATGACTTATGTAACTGTCGAATAGCTTCCTAAAGAAAAAGAATATTTTACAAATCTTGTTTTGTAAGTGTACTTAAAACTTGTATTTTGCTGTGCTTTAGGGAAGCTGTTAAAAGGAGAAAAGCTTCCTAAAGAAGAAGAAAATTTCCAGAAAGTGTACGTCAAGGCTCCATCATTTCTTTCAATTCACATGGGTGTTAAAGCAGAGGTTCTCCCTCCAGATACAGATTGCCATCATTTTGTGCTCGAGGTTTGATAGTTTCCTACTAAGATCTATTCACTTGCCAGGTTTATAGTTATTGAATAGCGACTTTCGTTTTGCTGCATCCGTAGGACGATTGGAAGAATCTGGAGGAGCCTTATGGCAGTATTTTCCTCAGCATTCCAACCATTCTTGATTCATCTTTGGCTCCAGATGGTCGACATATACTTCACATATTTACAACTTCGTCCATTGAGGATTGGGAGGTAAGGCTACTAATATTATTGCTATTTTCCTTAGCTGTAGAATTATCCTATTGAGTTTTTATTGATTTGCTCATCTTTGTTTATCAATTCGTCTATATTTTGGTACTAGGGACTCCCTCCAAAAGAGTATGAGGCGAAAAAGGAAGATGTGGCAGCTAGAATAATCCAGAGACTAGAGAAAAAATTGTTTCCAGGGCTCAGTTCATCTATTACGTTCAAGGAGGTTAGGCTTGTTCTTTATTCCCCTACTATTTTACATGCACATTGTAGAAATGGTGATAGTAGGTCTGCATGATATGAGAAATCTGTATCTGAAACCCATGAGAATAAGCCTATGCCTTATTTGGGTATTTAGCCTGTATATCTAAACGTTTTTTGAGGCAGGTGGGAACACCAAGAACACACAGACGATTTCTTGCGAGGGATAAGGGAACTTATGGGCCAATGCCTAGAGGAACCCCGAAAGGTTTATTAGGCATGCCATTCAATACAACGGTAAGCTAAAGAAAGAGATAGATAGATAGATAACATCAGGTTTAGTTAGTTCTGGTGGTGAATGGTTTTGCTAATGAAAGAATGGTTGGACTAATAATAGGCTATAGATGGTCTATACTGCGTGGGGGATAGTTGTTTTCCTGGCCAGGGAGTTATAGCTGTGGCTTTTTCAGGAGTGATGTGTGCTCATCGGGTAGCTGCTGATATTGGTGAGAAAATGCCATATTTTTGCAATATGTTAAATAGAATGGGTTGATTATTATGAGCATAAGAAGCAATCACTTTTGTGTTTTGATTTTTAGGGCTTGAGAAGAAATCACGAGTACTTGATGTTGGCCTTCTTGGTTTACTTGGTTGGCTAAGGACACTCGCATAGATCCAATACATTATTTCCTTTTCTTCTTTATTATGTTAATTTCTATTGTTTTACTATTTCTTCATAGAATTTTACTTTTCTTTATTTTCTTATTTCCTCGTTTACTTTTTTCTAGTTCTATATAAAGAAGACCTTCTTGTAAGAAATACATCTCATAATAATTTTCTTAAGAAGCATAGAGTTTTTCTCTCTTCTACTGGATTATAGAGTTTCTGGTGGATTCCAGAATTTTATTTTTCAAATTCATAGCTTGTAGACTTGTAAACCGATATAGGTTTGGCGCTTGCATTTTTTAGGGTTTTTCGACCGCGTCAGATTTGTGCATGGGAAAGGTTGATTCATAAAAACTGTAAGCCCATTAAAGTAAAGCCCATTGTTAACTCTAAATTATCTTCATTCAGAGTTATATCTTCATTCATTCAGGAATTTCGAAACCCTAGTCAATTATCGAGATCGATCCAACCAATTTTTTTTTAAGGTTAAAAGTTTTTGATTCGTGAATGATGATGGAGCCTCCGCCTACGAAGGAGATTGCTTTGGCCCCTGTATATGTGTATTGGGACATGAAGAGGTGTCCGGTCCAGATGACTATGATGCTCGTCGGGTTGGTCCGTGTATGAAACGGATTTTAAGGAAATTAGGCTACAATGGTCCTGTCACCATCACTGCTGTTGGCTCACTAGCAAAGGTCCCTCGTGACATCCTTGAAGCGGTTTCTTCCACTGGAATCTCTCTTTATCACGAGTTCTACAGTAAGCATTTCTCATCCTTATTCCCTTTTTATTCCCTTTATTAGATAAAGAGAGTCTCTCTAAGTATATAGTTTCTGAAACAGGTCGTAAAAGCATGGTTTCGTGTTTCCTTGGCCATGGTATATTGAATCCACGTCCATCTACTATGATGGTCATATCCCGTCCACCAGTGTACATTCCTCCACGCTTCTATTCTAATATTAGCCGCCGACGTGAAAATAGATACAACTCCATTTTCCCGTTTCCACTTGAGTCTCCTCGAGAAGCCTCCTCCACCCTCTGGAAAAAGTTTCTTTTAGCTGATCCAGGGCCACTTGATGAGGAGGATAGCTGCAGTGAAACGCCTGGACTTGCCTCCTGGCTTTGCTCTGTGTGCCGTCGTATTGGTTGTGGTCCAGGTATTGCTGGTCAAGGCGTTGATAATTTTATCACGCATATCTCTACTCGAGAACATGAACTCAATGTAAGCTAAGCATCCTTGCCACTAGTTTAACTATATTCCCTTTCTCAGTTGTTCTTTTCTTTGCCTACATTTGACCCTGTGTTGTCTTTTTCCTCGCAGCGTCGAGGCTGTATTACCCCAAAAGGTGATCGCAATAACTCCAGATTGAAAGAGAGAGATATGTGTAAAGAAGAACATAAGAAAATGATATAATGAGAACAATTCTTTTTAATCCGTAATGTGTGTGACTGCCAAATATTCTCAAATGATCCACCATTTTCATGATTTTTTGGCTGTTAGAAATAAAACGTTTAGAATTTGTACCAAAATACGGGGATGGATTTAAACAATCAATTGTACGTTAAGTTCAACACATTTGAAAATGATTTATACGCATGCATCATGAGCATTATTGTATTATTGTTTATTTTATATAGGTCCCTTTATATATTATAAAAGAGTGCAATAAATTTGGTTACGACTTTGAAACTCATCGAGCTTTCAACAATGGCGACCATTCCCTCCCACAACCTTCGTCCTCATACGACCAACCAAAGGACTCAGTACTCTCTTTCCTTCAGACCACACTTTTCACGCTCTACTCTGATCACTTTCCCGGCAAGATCATCGCCGGCGAGGGCTATGTCCAGAACCGACGAGGAGGCTTCAATATCTACAAGGCTCGAGCAAGAAAGCTATGGGCTGACGACGGCAGAGGACATTCGCCGACGGGATGGAGAAGCAAAAGAATCCAAGAGGTTGAGAGACACGTGGCGGAAGATCCAAGGGGAAGATGATTGGGCCGGGTTAATGGATCCGATGGACCCGGTTCTGAGATCTGAGCTGATCCGGTACGGAGAAATGGCCCAGGCCTGTTACGACGCCTTCGATTTCGATCCATTTTCAAGGTACTGCGGGAGCTGCAGATTCACGCGCCGTCACTTGTTCGATTCGCTCGGGATAATCGATTCTGGCTATGAGGTGGCGCGTTATCTCTACGCGACGTCGAACATCAACCTTCCTAATTTCTTCTCCAAATCGAGATGGTCCAAGGTGTGGAGCAAGAACGCCAATTGGATGGGTTACGTGGCTGTATCCGACGACAACGAAGCCACGCGCTGCCGTTTAGGACGCCGCGACATTGCCATCGCCTGGAGAGGGACTGTCACGCGGCTCGAGTGGATAGCTGATCTCAAGGATTTCCTCAAACCGGTATCCGGAAACGGATTCCGATGCCCCGACCCGGCCGTAAAAGCCGAATCCGGGTTTCTGGATCTATACACGGACAAAGATACATCCTGCAATTTCTCCAAATTCTCGGCGCGAGAGCAGGTTCTTACGGAAGTGAAGCGGCTGGTGGAAAGGTACGGCGACGAGGAAGGAGAAGAACTGAGCATCACCGTGACGGGACACAGTCTCGGCGGTGCGCTGGCGGTGCTAAGCGCGTACGACGTGGCGGAGATGGGTGTGAACAGAACGAGGAAAGGAAAAGTGATTCCGGTGACGGCGTTCACGTACGGAGGACCGCGAGTTGGGAACATTCGATTCAAGGAGAGGATTGAGAAATTGGGAGTGAAGGTGTTGAGAGTGGTGAACGAGCACGACGTCGTGGCGAAATCGCCGGGACTGTTTCTGAACGAGCGTGCGCCACAGGCGCTAATGAAATTGGCGGGAGGATTGCCGTGGTGCTATAGCCACGTGGGAGAAATGCTGCCGTTGGATCATCAGAAGTCTCCGTTCCTTAAGCCCACCGTTGATCTTTCTACGGCTCATAACTTGGAAGCTCTCCTCCATCTCCTTGACGGGTCAGTCATTCTTCTTTTTATTACTTTTTTACTTTAAAAAGTAATTTTAAGATTTCCAGCTAATATTTTGACAAGTCAAAAGCCTTTGAGGAGACAGATCTCAATGTCCACATTTTCCAACACCATTTCTTTATTAATACGATTTTCAAAAATTTGGTAAACATTATTGCCTCATCAAATGCCGAATGGAGAATAATGGGGTCATTTAGTAATCTGATTTACGTGGCACTTCTTTCTTTCATGGGTAGGTTGGAGAGAATTTAATTATCGAAAACTACTAGGAAATAAATTTGTCGTTTAGAGCATAATAGTATTAGTATGAGTTGATGAATCTGGATTATTGTTTAAAAAAACATAGGTATCATGGGAAAGGACAGAGATTTGTGTTATCAAGTGGGAGAGATCCAGCGTTAGTGAACAAAGCATCTGATTTTTTGAAAGACCATTTCATGGTCCCTCCTTATTGGCGCCAAGACGCAAACAAAGGGATGGTGAGGAACACTGACGGCCGTTGGATTCAACCTGATCGCATCCGTGCAGATGATCAACATGCTCCTGACATACATCAACTCCTCACCCAACTCCATCATCCATCACAACTCTTGTAATTTATCGATTTTTTTTTGGTTTTTAATCTTCCTAATTTGTGTCATTGCCTTTTTACATTACAGATAAACAAAATTGAACGTCCCTATCTTAGTGAAAACCCGTGCATAGTTTAAAATAAATTTTAAGTTTTCATCAAAACTGGCTTGATCATCATCTGTTAAAATTTCATCTGACAATGCCTAGACTAAGTCTCGGTCTCTCACCCTTCTTGATCAACCTGTTCATAAGAATCCCACCTGTTTCGGTCACTCACTCTTCTTGATCAACCTGTTCATAAGAATCCCACCAAGAAACAGGACCCAAACCATCATCATCCATATTCCCCTGCGCAGTACACAAGATTGATTGACCACTGGACCGACGTAGGAAAACCAAAACAAAAAATCATGGTGTCTCAAAATAAAAGTTAAGTATCTATAAGAGAGGAGGGAATCAGGAGGCTTATCTGACCTTACTTAACTAGCGTTGTTTATAATGCATATACAAGTGGAAAAGTTTCAGAGAATGAGTTTGATGAATGAACTTACAGTGACCACCATTGGAGCAAAAGGCTTTGCGTCCTCTGCTCGCTCAGTTGGAACTGATGGATAGCTGATGCTCTCTACTCGAAACTTGATCTGCCATTTACAATGCCTCGTTATAAAAACATACCACATTCAGATAATTATGCTTAAAGATACATGCAGGAACCAAAAATTCACCTGACAGGCATCGTCAACAATATAGTCTTCTTTCGGTTCTCCATATTCCCACACCCATATCATTTGCTTCCTGTGAACCAAAAAACATTATACTTTGTGATCAAATGATATATAAAGATGTTGGTGCAATCTCCTACTCATAGTTGGAGAGCTGGTAGTACTACATAAACTGCAGGACACATATTCTTACCTATTATAAGGGTCAGGCTCACAGCGGTTGGGTTTCGGCATAAGTGGAGCAGGCACATAAATATCGTCAAAGAATCCAAGTGTTACTGCCAAGTATAGAGGTACCGTAAGCATGTAAATGATTAACCATATCCATGATTTCAAAGTATTAATCCAATTCATAAGTAGCTAATAAGCTAACAATGTACTAGAGTAGCAGGATGCAGACAGTGCACAACATTGGAATTCTTCAGGGAACAGTATAATAAAGTACTCACAGCGCAAGCCATTGGCGTCAGATTCTTTGAACTTTGCAGCTATGACCTCACCAACAAATGGACGGAACACAACAATTCTAAGACCTACCTACAATCACACAAACAAAGTATTAACAACACGACATGAGATATTGAATCAAGGCAAGATAAAACTTTTGAAAATAAAATTCTTAACCAAAACCGTACAGTGAAAGTTAGACTAACAGATAACGATTCCGAAGAACCAAAATCTCAGAATGGTTTGAAACTCTAGTACGGTAATGATGAGTCTACAAAGATGTAACTCAATACAGTGCAGAAAGTGTGCAATACACGGTGATAGGTCAACAATGATGCCACTAACAGTGACATTGGGAGGCCATAAAATTGATATAAAAAACCATGTTCAACTGATAAAAGAATAGAGATGAGAAAAGATCAGCAATTTGGATATACCTTATAGGTCGCAGCACCATCACCGGGTAACACAAACCCTCCTTCTACTGATTTAATGTCGTAAATAGATACACAAAGCCCCAAATCAGCTAAAACCTTTCATAGCAAAAATCCACTTTGATAAAATTAGCCAGGTGTGTATATAAATAAGCAAACAATGGATACCATAAAAGTGAAAGAAAAAGGGCAATGAGCAAACCTTGTCCAAGAACACATTTTGAAGCACTGACTTAATGGCATCTTCGAGAGGGAGATTAAGTAGATGCGGAGGCACTCTTAGTGAATGTTCTAGCTCGCTAAGATAAAACATTTCTGAAAATTTTGTTCAAAATTCACAAGTCAGATGCATGGAAAATTGGAAACAAACAATCAAAGAAGTAGAATTCGAATAACGAATCAGACAAATTCGGAGCATTCTTGGTCATTAACATGCATATCATCAAAAGTTCCAAAATTCAAATCTAAAATTCATTAAATCATAGTACGTAATAATAGCCCAATCCTCAAGATTAAGCATGTGCAGAGCGTACAAAAATCTGCCATTGTCATAACTATACGAGAGAACAAAACTATCTAAAATCGGGCAATACCTAAACCATTGAAGATAAGATGGTCTCGAAGGGAACTCGGAGAGATGGTGATGAAGACAACGATTAGACGGAAAAGTGAGAAGTTGGGAATAGATTGGAAGAAGAGAGAACCTACTAATCGAGTGAGGAAGATGCGGAAGAAGAAGAACGATTTAGGGTTTAGTTATTAAAGTCAAGAATTAAAACAAACCGATCGGTTTGTCATCGTTACGCTTATAAACCGAACCGAACTGAAAACCGCACTCTTTTTATTCATACCGGTGGGCCAAAAAAGGAAATTGGGCCAAGTCCAAGGTATGACAACAATCTGTTGCTGTCAGCCTGTCACTATAGTCTAAGTAATATTAAGCTCTGATGAAAAGTGTGAAAAAAGAAGAACCAAGATATACACTGATGTGGGATAAAGAATGAAGCTAATCATAACATTGATATCATGCTTGAGTAGCTTGTTTAACAAAAAGAATCTGAAACTGAACCTAAGTTGCCAGATTTTTTTTTTTTTTTTTTCGTATCAAGCTTGAAGATTGCACT
>Ga0041059_1001659_pt1 | contig 17389 bp, 12 predicted proteins | sample AraColnosormetaG_FD_56232 | JGI IMG/M metagenome (GOLD analysis project Ga0041059, IMG submission 56232) | Arabidopsis roots microbial communities from North Carolina, USA - Col MF nosort | ecosystem: Host-associated > Plants > Roots > Unclassified | place: USA: North Carolina | collected...
AATAAAAAGTTATATACCTAATATTCATATAACCAAGGAAATTAAAAAAAAAAAAAAAGAAGAAAAGGCCAATAATGGCCCATGAAGCCCAACATAATGAACACTGTTCTGTCTTTAAACTTAAGCGGTATGACCCGAAATGATTCAACCCGACCCGATCGCCCATATCTTGCCCCGTTCGCATTCGGTTTGCCCAGAGCTCAAGAAACATCCCTCCATAATTTGCTTCTCTTTTCTCCAATTCTCACACATTCTTCTGCTTCGTTAATTTTCTACTCGATTTCGCTCTTCAGGTATGTCTCAGGCCCCTAATTGTCGTTACTTTGACTTTACAATGAAGTATTAGGGTTTATGGTTTATACACACACGTACAAAAGTAATCTCGTGCTAGATCCGATTTGAATTGTGAAAGGAAGCTCTTTTTGTTAATACCCTGATTTGGGTACCTCTCAAGCTTCATGATTTTGCATAATTTTATTGAATAATTGTGGGTATTCGATGATTCTGTAGAAATTTGACAATGAAGCTTGACACTAGTGGATTGGAGACAACTATGCCTGTGATTGGCTTTGGATCAAACAGTGAGATGCTTGATGGGTTTTCGTCTGCACCTTCGTTTGATCTTCCTCGTACCACTGATGTGAGTTTTAGTTACGAAATTAGAGTTCTTTCGGATTCCAATATACTTTGATTTTGCTTTTATTTGATTGTGATATGTTGCTTTTGTTTGTTGTTGGTTTTTTAGTTTGATGGGTTTCAGAAAAAAGCTGTGGAGATGGTGAAGCCTGCAAAGGGTACAACTACACTTGCGTTTATCTTTAAGGAAGGTGTTATGGTAGCTGCTGATTCTCGAGCTAGCATGGGAGGATATATCTGTATGTTTCTCTTTTGTTATGTTTATTTCAGATTTCTGTTTGTGTTTTAGTTGTGAGCTCTCTAAAGGATCCTAAAAATGGAGAATGAGTTAGATTCTTGTTATAGAAATTTCTAATCTTTGTTGTGTTGGCCAGTGATACTGTACAGTAAAAGAAAGGAGAAATTTCTGTGATTGCTGATGTTTTGTTTGTGTTTTTCCATTCAGCGTCGCAATCTGTGAAGAAGATTATTGAAATTAATCCTTATATGCTTGGTACAATGGCTGGTGGTGCTGCTGATTGTCAATTCTGGCACAGAAATCTGGGAATTAAGGTACCCTAACGTTAGTTTTTGTTAGCTTTCTGAATTGATGATTGGGTCTATCAGTTATCTTCCTTGCTGTGGCAATCCGGTTACTTCTTACCTTCCCTTTGTTCATAACTTCATATAGCTAATGTATTGATATCCGAAAGCTGTTGAGTCATTTGTTAGAGACTTAAAAACGTTTTGTATCCGTCTGTTTCCTGGAATAAGAATAGTCTTTATTATCTGTTTGGTGACCTAAGAACGTGTGTCTCTTTCAATTTTAGTAATGTATTTTTCTGCGTGGTGTGGTGGCTTTAGCTTCTCAGTACTGTGAACTAAACATTTATATATCATTATGCATCAATCTTTTTGTTTTGAGTTGTTGTATTCAAGGGCATACAAATGGTTTCGTTGATTTCTTGTATCCAAAATCTAGTCCCAGTTTTATCCTAATAGTTTGATTGCTAACTTGTATACCAAATCTGGATTATGTTGAAACTATGACCCTGATAGAGAGTGTTTTATTTGTGTATCATAGTGCCGTCTACATGAGCTGGCAAACAAAAGGAGAATCTCTGTTTCAGGAGCTTCAAAGCTTCTTGCTAACATGCTCTATTCATATCGTGGAATGGGACTTTCTGTTGGCACAATGATTGCTGGATGGGATGAAACAGTCAGTACCCTAAACTTTATATCCTAACTGTTATTTCCTTCTCGGTCTGTAGTTTCACTCACCAAAGCGAAAGTCGAGATGCTAAAATTGTAATCTTTTTTGAAATAGGGCCCTGGATTGTACTATGTTGACAACGAAGGAGGACGGCTTAAGGGAGACAGATTCTCTGTCGGTTCAGGTTCACCATACGCTTATGGTGTTCTGGACAGCGGGTACGTATCTATTTCAAGATATCATCATTGCCCTACTTCTCTTTTAGTCAAAGCCCAAACCAAAACTAGATCTTGCTTTACTATTATAACCACTCAATCTTATGGTTCTTTTTTTGTTAACAGATACAAATTCGATATGTCGGTTGAAGAAGCCTCAGAGTTAGCAAGGAGATCCATCTACCATGCTACATTCCGTGATGGAGCTAGTGGTGGAGTTGCTAGCGGTAAAGATCAATCCTTACTTCTTCTGCCAATACATCATCATCTTGTGATCCTTTTCCTTTAAATTTTGTATTAAACTTTCTTAAATCTGTATGATCAGTGTACCACGTTGGGCCGCAAGGATGGACGAAACTCTCTGGAGACGACGTTGGCGAGCTACATTACCATTATTACCCCGTGGCTCCAATCACCGCGGAACATGTGATGGAAGAGGCTGCCGAATAAGTACTGTGATTCTTGTCTATCTTACTAAGAGTTTTATTACATCACTTATGTTTTGTTCATCAATGAACAGAATCATAGATTCAAGTTTCTTTTGTATTGCGAATGATGTAGACGTTAGTTTGGCCACAATGATCACGTTGCATAATAGATAACATAATAGATAACCTGTTTCTTTCTTCTTCTGTTTTTCAATTTGTTGTACAATGTAGATACACACAAGTATCCAAAATATGTCCCTTAATGCTTAACTACTTTTCAAGTGACTGTACAGAAGATAATAAATTATTACTTGTAGAGACCATAAAACTAATTCACTTGATTCATCATACGATACAAGTTACCAATCCAAACCGAATTTTTAGCTGCAATCAAAACCAAGTTTTGTTTGTGAATGTCTTTTGCTTACCACTTTTTTTTTTACAGTGTTGTACTATTTTCCGCGCTTTTTTACTGTTAATATGTTTTTAACCGTTTTAAGTCACATAGGACCCATGAATGGTATAGATTATAAAATACCATGTTCTATGGTGGTAGTTCAAATTTTAGAAAAAAGTAGCTAACTAGAAAACAATATCGTGATGTTTTTTTTTCCAATTATTATTTATCCAACTAAAGGTTTTATGGAAAAACCAAAGAAGAAGAAAATATGATGACATATAGCATCTAGTGATCCATGTGATTCATGTGAATGTCAGAATATCTTGGATTACCTAACCAATTCTATATTCATCATCTTTTTCTTCTGAAATAATGCTTTTAACAATTCAGAATTGTTAATTTTTGTAAACATATAGAGATTAATTAAAACGATCTTGATTTTTTTTATAGAAGCAATTAATCAAGAAGGTATGCTATTGAAAGATAGGCTTCGATTGGTGACTACTTTTTAGGAAAGGAATGGATAGGAACAACATGTTCCTTATTGTTCCTCTTTTCTTTACCATTCAACAGTAATTTTTTTTCCAAATTATAACATGTGGATCGTACACTATTCCTATTTATTCCTTATTTTTTGAGGAATCGAAGAAGAAAATTGTTCCTTCCGAAATTTGATGAGGAACAAACAGAAAAACAAATTAAACATTTATTAATTAAAACTTAAAAATTAAATTTATGATAACGTAGTAAACATAATTACTTATTGAATGTCAATGCATATACGTAGGATGAAAAATATTAAAGCCAAACATGATTACTTATATACATCAATTATAGTATGTGTGGAAGGAAAGGCACTGTCAAATTATGCTTGAACTCATTATTACAGAGCTAAAATCAAATGACCACTCACTATAATTACCATATTAGTTTCACGTAGTTTTGTAGTTCTTTTTATAAATTTTTTCAATTTGTTTAATATTTTATTTAGAAAAATAATTTATTTATTTTTTAATTTTTGTTATTATTTTGTATGTTTTGGTTATCATTTACAATAATATTTGTTCTATTTTGCCACTACACTCATTCCTCTTTATTTCTATTTTATTTTTTTTTTCTTTATTATTTTTTTTTAGTCATGTTCCTCTTCATTCCTTATATTTCTTTATAGGTCACCAATCAAACCTATAGATTAATTTGATGATCTCTTCTCACCTGAATTTTTTGGTACAAAAACTTCATCTATATGTGTATTTATGTATAGTAAATCAAATAAACTATTTTTTGTAAAGTTACTCAAATAAAAATTTAACCAACATTTTTGGGACGTAAGATTACAAGAATAGTCCTGCCAAATATGAACTATGAGGTTCAGTTTTTTTTGGTAATATATATATTTCTAAGACTTTAATAGACTTTAAAAAATTGTTTTATTTTACAATCACGTTTTGAAAACGGATTTTCTGGCCAATTATTTATTTTCTTTCCGTCGTAAAACGCTAGAGAAAAATATAAATAGTCCAAGGTCACCCACAATCGTCTTAAAATTATTATTTATACATGCAAATTGAGTTAAGTTATTATTTCTTTTCAAAAGTTTAGTAATAAAGATGTGTCAGAAATAATTGAAGACAACACTGAGCTTCAACATATAGTTGTCCCTTCATCAGTCATCAGATCAACAAATGGCTACTATTTGGTTTCTCCCACTTCTCTTTCTCTCTTGTCTTCTTCTTGCCGCTTTAAGACTCAAGAAGCGGCGGCAACATCAACGGAAACCACCGTCTCCACCGGGCTTTCCGATCATCGGAAACTTGCATCAGCTTGGGGAGCTACCACATCAATCTCTATGGAGTCTCTCCAAAAAATATGGTCCTGTAATGCTTTTGAAGTTTGGAAGTATCCCAACGGTTGTTGTCTCTTCTTCTGAAACAGCAAAGCAAGCTCTGAAAATCCATGACCTCAATTGTTGTAGCCGTCCAAGCTTAGCAGGTACCGTAACTCTCACTTAACACTTACTATTTTTTTTATATATTTTGTTTGTGTGCGTAGGATTAAAACAAAAGTCATATGATTATTTAGGACCAAGAGCGCTCTCTTACAACTACTTGGACATAGTTTTCTCTCCTTTTAATGATTACTGGAAAGAATTGAGGAGGATGTGTGTGCAAGAGCTTTTCAGTCCTAAACAAGTTCATTTGATTCAACCCATCAGGGAAGAGGAAGTCAAGAAACTGATGAATTCATTCTCGGAATCAGCTGCTCAGAAAACTCCGGTTAACTTGAGCGAGAAGTTAGCTTCTTTAACTGTTGGCGTGATATGCAAGGCAGCATTTGGTGTGAGTTTCCAAGGAACTGTGCTTAATAGTGACAACTTCGACAAGTTAATCCATGATGCATTTTTGTTCTTGGGGAGCTTCTCTGCCTCGGATTATTTTCCAAATGTCGGCTGGATCATCGACTGGCTCACGGGGTTACAAGGGCAGAGAGAGAGAAGTGTGAGAGGTCTTGACGCATTCTATGAACAAATGTTTGATCTACATAAACAGGGGAACAAAGAAGGAGTTGAGGATTTTGTGGACTTGCTCTTGAAGTTGGAGAAAGAAGAAACTGTTCTTGGATATGGCAAGCTCACAAGAAACCATATCAAAGCAGTCTTAATGGTAACTATACAAAGCTTTGCTTTCCAATTGTAGGATTATAATACCTAAAGATTATAATGGTCTTATTACAGAATGTTCTTCTTGGAGGCATTGGAACTTCGGCTATAACAATGACATGGGCAATGACAGAACTTATGAGAAACCCGCGAGTAATGAAGAAAGTTCAATCCGAAATCAGAAATCAAATTGGGGGCAAGTCAATGATCTGCTTGGATGACATAGACCAACTCCATTACCTGAAAATGGTGATCAATGAAACATGGAGGCTACATCCTCCAGCACCACTTCTAGTTCCAAGAGAAGTAATGTCTGAATTTGAAATCAACGGCTACACGATTCCAGCCAAGACAAGACTTTATGTGAATGTATGGGGTATCGGGCGTGATCCAGATACTTGGAAAGATCCAGAGGAGTTTCTTCCAGAGAGATTTGTTAACAGTAACATTGATGCAAAAGGACAAAACTTTGAGCTGTTACCATTTGGAAGTGGTAGGAGAATGTGTCCTGCCATGTACATGGGGACAACAATGGTGGAGTTTGGTCTAGCCAATCTCTTGTACCATTTTGACTGGAAATTACCAGAAGGCATGGTGGTCGAAGACATTGACATGGAAGAATCTCCTGGACTCAATGCCAGCAAGAAAAATGAGCTTGTACTTGTTCCTAGGAAGTATTTAAATCTGTAAAATAAGCTTTTCATGATAGTACTAAAGAATGTAGTATCGACTATGATAAATAAAACTATATCTTCTGTTTCTTTCTTTCTTAATAAATCTTTGACTCTTACAGTAATCAATTCTTTAATTTCCACCCAACCTTACAAAACAACATTGTTTAACCGAGAAGACGATGTTTTCTCAACTCTCTCAAACTCGGATCAGGCAGTGTGGTGGCCCAATTCTACTTGAATCGGGGAAATTCACTCTGTAGCACCTTGGTGCGTTCCTACCAAAACTGACCGGATCAGCCGATAGGATATTTAAAAAAAAAAAACTTTGAACACTCTCTTTGTTGAAACTTGATAATAATAAACTCTAAACCCTTCGAATTGGTTCAATGTTGAGAGAAGAAAAAGGTAATGCAGGAAAAAGTCTTATGACTTTTCCTGATGAGCATCAATATGCATTTCAAGTCGGAGCTTTGCTTTAACTTTAAATTCTAATTATTATTTTTTGAAATATTATTTATTATTAATAATCCAACTAAAATTATTAAGAAAAAAAAAGAAATATGATTATGTTCTTGGGATTCATGTGGTTGTGAGAATATATTGGATTATGTAATCAACTCAATATTCATCTTTTTGTTTTCTTCTGGAAAGATACTGGATTCAACGATATGGAATAGTCTCCGAATTGGTTACAAGACTTTTTTGCCTCTAAAGTGTCTCATTACCTCCATGTAGTGGTCCCTAAGCTCATTGCTATCATAATAAGTGAAGATAATGGTTCTTAAATGTATAGCTGCCCTTCATTATCCATCAAATCATCAGAAATGGCTACGATTTTGTTTCTATCACTTCTCTTTCTCTCTTGTATTCTTCTAGCCGCCTTCACGCACAAGAAGCGGCAGCAACATCAACGGAAACCACCGTCTCCTCCTGGTTTCCCGATAATCGGAAACTTGCATCAGCTCGGAGAATTACCACATCAATCTCTATGGAGACTCTCCAAAAAGTATGGTCATGTAATGCTTTTGAAGTTTGGAAGTATCCCAACGGTCGTAGTTTCTTCCTCTGAAACTGCAAAGCAAGTTCTGAAAATCCATGACCTACATTGTTGTAGCCGTCCAAGCTTAGCAGGTACCGTGACTCTCACTCAAAACATACTAAAGTCTTAGTTTTTTTGTCTGTGTGTTCACAGCATTAATAAACAAAAGCCCTGATTGATTAGGACCAAGAGCGCTCTCTTACAATTATCTGGACATTGCTTTCTCTCCTTTTGATGATTACTGGAAAGAATTAAGGAGGATATGTGTGCAAGAACTCTTCAGTGTTAAACGAGTTCAATCTTTTCAACCTATCAAGGAAGATGAAGTCAAGAAACTTATCGATTCAGTCTCAGAATCGGCTTCTCAGGGAACTCCGGTTAACTTGAGCGAGAAGTTTACTTCTTTAACTGTAAGAGTGACATGCAAGGCAACATTTGGTGTGAACTTCCAAGGAACTGTGCTCAACAGTGACAGATTCGAGAAACTAATCCATGATACATATTTGTTTTTGGGGAGCTTTTCTGCCTCAGATTATTTTCCAAATGGCGGCTGGATCATCGACTGGCTCACAGGGCTACATGGGCAGAGAGAGAGAAGCGTGAGAGCTCTTGATGCATTCTATGAACAAATGTTTGATCTACATAAACAGGGAAACAAAGAAGGTGTTGAAGATTTCGTGGACTTGCTCTTGAGGTTGGAGAAAGAAGAAACTGTTATTGGATATGGCAAGCTAACAAGAAACCATATCAAAGCAATCTTGATGGTAACTATACAACGTTTCTCATTCCATCATTAAGATATATTGTAGCCCTAGATATTCTAACTTTTTTTTTTTTTATGATCTTACACAGAACGTCCTTATTGGGGGCATAGGCACTTCTGCAATAACAATGACATGGGCAATGACAGAACTTATGAGAAACCCGCGAGTTATGAAGAAGGTGCAATCTGAAATCAGAAACCAAATTGGGAAAAAGTCAATGATCACCTTGGATGATATAGATCAGCTCCATTACCTGAAAATGGTGATCAATGAAACATGGAGGCTACATCCTCCATCACCCTTTCTGATTCCAAGACAAGTAATGTCTGAATTTGAGCTCAATGACTACGTGATTCCAGTTAAGACACGGCTTTATGTGAATGTCTGGGCTATCGGGCGTGATCCCGATACATGGAAAGACCCGGAGGAGTTTCTTCCAGAAAGGTTTGTTAATAGTAGCATTGATGCGAAAGGACAACACTTTGAGCTGTTACCGTTTGGAAGTGGTCGAAGAATGTGTCCTGCCATGTACATGGGGACAACAATGGTGGAGTTTGGTCTTGCCAATATGTTGTATCACTTTGACTGGAAAATACCAGTAGGCATGGTGGCCGAAGATATCGACTTGGAAGAATCTCCTGGACTTAATGCTAGCAAGAAAAATGAGCTTGTACTTGTTCCTCTGAAGTATTTAGATCACTAATCACTTAAACTTTGTTTTTTCTTGAGATTACAAAATAAAGTGTATACAAATAAATCTTGTCATTTATTACTTTTTATTTGTTATCAGTTGGTCTAATTGCTAGCTCAAAAGAAATTATTCAATATTAAAGGTGGGCACGAGAATATTCTGGATTTGGTAGTATTTGTGATCAGATTTGCTATGTTCGAATAATTAATTTTATGATTAGTATTTGCTTCGAAAGTAACCGAAGATCCGGATGTACGGATATCCGTTAGAATCAAAGATATTTGCTGATTTGCTGAATATCTATCAAAAACAATTATAAAAATTATAATGAAAAACAAAATCAGAAATTGAATCCAAATTAAGTAATATTTCACTGAAAAATTATTTCTTTTTAATTTTTAAAACTAATAGTTATATAATTAATTTGATGAACAAAAACTTAGAAAATTTACATTAAAAAGTGTAAAATTATAATATATATCTGTAATTATCTACATACATATACATATGTTCATGTACAACGGATCGGAGCGGATATCCGCCTGTTTAAATTTTAGTATTTGTTATTTGCTCCGATTTTAACCAATATCATTTTTAGTATTTGATTTGCCTCGTAAAATCACGGATATCCGAATTTTTCGAATCAAACTGAACCGGATCGAACCTAACGAATATTTTGCCTATCCCTTATCAATAAATTGTTTTATATAAAACAATTGTTTTATATAAAACAATTGTTTTTGTAGTATCGGAAAGAAAAGTTTTATTTGAATATAAAAGTAAGTTTTACTATAGAAAAAAAAATTTGACACAATAAGACAATAATGTTTTTATTATTATTACTAGAAATCAACCCACACGTTGTGTGGATTTATTGGTATCCTATACTATTATAGCTATTTTTATACAATAATCTTGTCACTCAATTTTATATTTTAATAAATTACTCTTATTTATTTTAAGTTTTTATATATAGTTTGGATCTAATACTCTTATTTTATGCTTGTTTTACCTATTTTAATATTTTATAATGCATAAAGTTTGTATTACAAATTTACAATCAAATACAGTATTTAATTAATAATATTATACTCATAAATACTTCATATCTTTTTATATATTATTATTAATATTTATTTATTATACTTAAACTCTTTTCTTATATATTTTTTAAAAATTTCATATATTACAAATAGATTTGAATTGAATGATATTTTTAATATATTTTAAATTTATTAAATTAATATTTTGCTGATGTTGACACCTTAGATGGAGATAGTATTCTCTAATTATATATATGATTTAAATTAAAAATATTATACTCATAAATACTTCATATTTTTGTATATATTATTATTAATATTTATTAATTATACTTAACTCTTTTGTTATGTATTTCAAATTATTCTCATGTATAGATTTGAATTGAATGATATTTTTAATATTTTTTAATTTTATTAATTTATTGTTTTGCTGATGTGGATATTTTAGATAGAAAGAGTACTCTAATTATATATATGATTATCTATAAACATGGATTACCCGCCAGTCAGAAAATAATTGAAGACAGCAACGTGCTTATACATTTTTTGAGGTTTCCCTTCAGAAAACAGAAATGGCTCACATTTGGCTTCTACCACTTATCTTTCTCGTCTGTATTCTTCTGGCCGTTTTCAACCACAAGAAACATCCGAAATATCGACAGTTTCCATGTCCTCCTGGCTTCCCGATCATAGGAAACTTACATCAGATCGGAGAATTACCGCATCAGACTCTATGGAAACTCTCAAAGAAGTATGGTCCGGTGATGCATTTGATGCTTGGAAGAGTCCCAACAGTCGTAGTTTCTTCTTCGGATACAGCAAGACAAGTTTTGAGAGTTCATGACCTCCATTGTTGTACTCGTCCAAGCTTGTCAGGTACTCAAATTTCAATTTCTGTTCCTCATAGAATTCAAGAAACCTCATGAATCTTTAAACCAAAAAAAAAAGAAAAGAAACCTCATGAATCTTGAATCATTGTTTAGGGCCAAGAGAGCTTTCGTACAACTATCTGGACATTGCTTTCTCTCCTTATGATGATTATTGGAAAGAAGTTAGGAAGCTCTGTGTTCAAGAACTTTTCAGTACTAAACAAGTTCACTCGATTCAACCTATTAAGGACGAGGAGGTCAAGAAAATGATCGATTCAATTGCGGAATCAGCCTCTCAGAAGAATCCGGTTAACTTGAACAATAAGTGTCTTGAATTAACAGTAAGTGTAGTATGCAGGACAGCTTTTGGGGTTAGTTTTGAGGGAACTGTGCTCAACAGTGACAGATTCAACAAAATAGTCCGCGAGGCGCTCGAGATGTTGGGAAGCTTTTCTGCCGCGGATTTTATTCCGTATGTCGGATGGATCATCGATGTGTTGACGGGTTTGCAAGGAAGGAGAGAAAGAAGCAAGAGAGATCTCAATGCATTCTTTGAACAAATGTTTGATTTGCATAAAGAGGGAAAGAAAGAAGGGAATGAAGATTTTGTGGACTTGCTCTTAAGGTTGGAGAAAGAAGAGGCAGTTCTTGGAAATGATAAACTTACAAGAAACCATATCAAAGCAATCTTGCTGGTAACTAAAACAAGATTTAGCTAACAATCCTTTATGTAATGTAGTAGTACCAAAGAGTCTGATATGTTTTGAATGAGACAGGATGTTCTACTTGCGGGAATCGATACTTCTGCAATAACAATGACATGGGCAATGACAGAACTTGCAAGAAATCCACGAGTGATGAAGAAAGTTCAATCTGAAATAAGAACTCAAATGGGGAACAGATCAATGATAAGTTTCGAAGACATGGATCAGCTAGAGTATCTGAAAATGGTGATCAAAGAAACATGGAGGCTACATCCTACAACACCTCTTTTGCTTCCAAGAGAAGCAATGTCTGAATTTGATATCAACGGCTACACTATTCCTGTCAAGACACGGCTTCATGTGAATGTTTGGGCTATTGGTCGTGATCCTGATACTTGGAAAGACCCTGAAGTGTTTCTCCCGGAGAGGTTTATGGATAATAACATTGATGCAAAAGGACAACATTTTGAGCTGTTACCGTTTGGGGGCGGTCGGAGAATCTGTCCTGCAATATACATGGGGACAACAATGGTTGAGTTTGGTCTAGCTAATCTCTTGTATCATTTTGACTGGAAGTTACCAGAAGGCGTGGAGGTTAAAGATATCGACGTGGAAGAAGCTCCTGGACTCACTGTAAACAAGAAAAACGAGCTCCTACTTGTGCCAGAGATGAGAAGATCGTGTGGTTGAGATTAGAGCTGACTCATCATATCGACGGTTATGTTGTTGTTCTTGTTTGACTTTTCAAACCTAAAAAGTATATCTTATGAATATAAAATTAAGTTTAACGTTACGTACTACGTAGCAGAGAATATATATTGTAAGATAATAATAATTGAAGAGAGCAGCAATGTACTAGTATAATATAAAGACTACACTTATGGAGCCACTTTAATTGCAATTAAATCAGAAATGACAAACATTTGGCTTCTGTCACTTATCTTCGTCATTTGTATTCTTGTAGCCGTGTTCAACCACAAGAATCGGAGGAATTATCAACGGACACCACCGTCTCCTCCTGGCTGTCCTATCATCGGAAACTTGCATCAACTCGGAGAATTACCACATCAATCTCTATGGAAACTCTCCAAAAAGTATGGCCCTGTGATGCTTTTAAAGCTTGGAAGAGTACCAACAGTCATAGTTTCTTCCTCTGAAACAGCAAAACAAGCTTTGAAAATCCATGACCTCCATTGTTGTAGTCGTCCAGGCTTTGCAGGTACTACAATTTTAACTTTGGTTTCTCTGTTCAAACCCTTGAATCTTGAATCTTGAAATCTTGAATCTTTTTGTATCTTGAATCATTCTTTAGGGGCAAGAGAGCTCTCTTACAACTATCTAGACATTGCTTTTTCTCCTTATGATGATTATTGGAAAGAAGTAAGGAAGCTCGCTGTTCAAGAACTTTTCAGTAGTAAACAAGTTCACTCTATACAACCGATAAAGGACGAGGAGGTCAAGAAACTGATCGATTCAATCTCCGAATCAGCTGCTCAGAAGACTCCGATCAACTTGAACAAGACATTGCTGGCTTTAACTGTTAGTGTGGTCTGCAGGACAGCGTTTAGTGTGAATTTTGAGGGAACTGTGCTCAACAGTGAACGATTCAATAACATAGTCCGTGAGGCGCTCGAGATGTTGGGAAGCTTTTCTGCCTCAGATTTCATTCCGTATGTCGGAAGGATCATCGACTTGTTGACGGGTTTGCAAGGACGGCGAGAGAGAAGCATGAGAGATCTCGATGCTTTCTATGAACAAATGTTTGATCTGCATAAACAGAAAAAGGAAGAAGGTAGTGAAGACTTTGTGGACTTGCTGTTGAGGTTGGAGAAAGAAGAAGCTGTTCTTGGAAATGACAAGCTCACTAGAAACCATATCAAAGCGATATTGATGGTAACTAATCATATATTCACAATCAAATCTGTAAGAAAAATTTAAACAATTGATGTTTATATGTTGTTACAGGATGTTCTTCTAGCAGGAATGGATACTTCTGCAATAACCATGACATGGGCAATGGCAGAACTCGCAAAGAATCCACGAGTGATGAAAAAAGTTCAATCCGAAATCAGAAGTCAAATCAAGAACAAAGAAAGAATCAGCTTTGATGACACTGATAAGCTTGAGTACCTCAAAATGGTTATCAAAGAAACATGGAGGTTACATCCTACAACACCTCTTCTAATCCCAAGGGAAGCAATGTCTGAATTTGAGATCAACGGCTACACGATTCCAGTTAAGACACGGCTTCACGTGAATGTATGGGCTATTGGTCGTGATCCCGATACCTGGAAAGACCCTGAAGTGTTTCTCCCGGAGAGGTTTACGGATAATAATATTGATGCAAAAGGACAGCATTTTGAGCTGTTACCGTTTGGAGGCGGCCGGAGAATGTGTCCTGCAGTTTATATGGGGACAACAATGGTCGAGTTTGGTTTGGCTAATCTTTTGTATCATTTTGATTGGAAGTTACCAGAAGGCATGAAGGTTGACGATATTGACATGGAAGAAGCTCCCGGACTCACTGTCAACAAGAAAAACGAGCTTATACTTGTGCCAACGAAGTTTCTAGATCCTTAAAATAATGTCATCACATGGAATATATAAAAACATCGCATCTTCCTTTGATGTTTAATCAGACAGGACAAAAAAAAAGAGTTTCTTCTTTTTAAATAAAATGTTTTAACGCATTACGTTTTGTAATATTGTGCTCTCAAGAATTTGGTTCTAAGATGGGATGATCTTGTACTCTTGTATGATCATGATTTGAAAAACAAATCAGAATAAAACGACTGAAACCTTACACAGATTTCACTCGTCAAAAGAGATATTCATACATATCAACATGAATGGGTTGCTACCGATAATCCAAAATTTTCCCATATGTTGGAATGATTTTGCGAGTGAGAAAGTTTTTTTATGAATAAAAGTTTTTATGAAAGTCTACCATATATAACACTTGGGCCAAGTCCAGTTGACAAAAGTGGTCTATAAGCAGTATATGCACACGGTGAAATCGAACTGGATTGGGATGAGTTTACAAGTTTGCCTTAAAACCGTAAGCTTCTAACTTAAAATTTTTTTTTTTGTAAAATCGTGGATTATGATAAGTTAACGTCAAATATTTATTTATATGAAAGAACTTCCATTAATTAGTTATTTTCATTAGACAAAGTAGTTATAGTGTCAACTCCTATGGATTTTTCAAGATTCAAAAGTCATTATTGTGATATAATATACTTTTATTTTAATAACAAGCCAAAAATTTGTGAAAGTAAACGTAGCAATTATTATAATTTTACTACTCTAAAAATTTCATGTCGCATTCATCAATTAAATTAGTAAAGTGAGCATTTCCCAAAGTAGTATATATAGCAAGGCATGAACTTTCTTCATATGTCATATAACTCAATAAAACATTAATATACAAATGGTTAACATTTTGATTCTATCACTTCTCTTCCTTGTCATCTTGCTTCTTCTCACCGCCTTCAAACGAGCAAAGCGGCGGCAACATCGACCAATACCATCTCCTCCTGGTTTTCCGATCATAGGAAACTTACATCAGCTCGGAGAATTACCACATCAGTCTCTATGGAAGCTCTCAAAGAAGTATGGTCCTGTGATGCTTTTGAATCTTGGAAAGGTCCCAACAGTCATACTTTCTTCGTCCGAGACAGCGAAACAAGCTCTAAGAGACTATGATCTCCATTGTTGTAGCCGTCCTTCCTTAGCAGGTACTATAAATCATTCCACATACTAAAATCTTGAATTGTTACTTCATTAATTCATCTCTCACTCCTCAGGGGGAAGAGAGCTCTCTTACAACAACCGAGACATATCTTTCTCTCCTTACAATGATTATTGGAAAGAGCTAAGGAAGCTCTGTACTCAAGAGCTCTTCAGTGCTAAAAATATTCACTCAACACAACACATCAAGGACGAGGAGGTCAAGAAACTTATCGTTTCAATCGCGGAATCAGCTTCTTTAAAGACTCCGATAAACTTGAACAAGAAGTGTCTTGCTTTAACTGTAAGTATAGTATGTAGGATAGCATTTGGTGTGAGTTTTGAAGGAACTGTGCTTAGCAATGACAGTTTCAACAAGTTAATCCGTGAAGCATTCGAAATGTTGGGAAGTTTCTCTGCCTCAGATTTTATACCGTACATAGGTTGGATCATCGATCGGTTCACTGGCTTGCAAGGGCGGAGAGAAAAAAGCGTGTGAGATCTCGATGCGTTCTATGAACAAATTATTGATTTGCATAAAGAAGAAAAGGAAGTAGGAAGTGAAGATTTTGTGGACTTGCTTTTGAAATTGGAGAAAGAAGAAACTGTTGTTGGAAATAACAATTTCACAAGAAACAATGTTAAAGCAATCTTGATGGTAACTAATAATAAAATACTCAAAATCCAATGGTAAGATGTTCTGTATTCTAACTTAGTAAATGTTCTTGTAACAGGACATTCTTCTAGCGGGGATAGAAACTTCTGCAGGAACCATGGCATGGACGATGGCAGAACTTGCGAAGAACCCACTAGTGATGAGGAAAGTTCAATCTGAAATCCGAAACAAATTTGAGAACAGAGAACTAATCAGCTTCGAAGACATAGAGCAGCTTCATTACCTGAAAACGGTGATTAAAGAAACATGGAGGCTACATCCTCCAGCACCTCTTCTTCTTCCAAGAGAAGTAATGTCTGAGTTTGAGATCAACGGCTACACGATGCAACCCAAGACACAGATTCATGTCAATGTATGGGCTATCGGACGTGATCCCAATACCTGGAAAGATCCCGAGGAGTTTCTTCCAGAGAGGTTTATTGATAGTAATATTGATACAAAAGGACAGAACTTTGAGTTGCTACCGTTTGGAGGCGGCAGGAGAATGTGTCCTGCAATGTACATGGGGACAACAATGGTGGAGTTTGGTCTTGCGAATCTTTTGTATCATTTTGATTGGAAGTTACCAGAAGGCATGAAGGTTGAAGATATGGACATGGAAGAAGCTCCTGGACTCACTGTCAACAAGAAAAATGACCTTCTACTTGTGCCAGTGAAGTATTTAGACAACTGAACTCTTGAACTAAATTCATCATGAGATTACAGAATAAGTGTAGCATCGATTATACCTAAACAGAACACAAAATCTGATGTTCCTCTGTTTCTTTAGTTAGCCAACTATGTGTTTAAGGAAATGTGAGAGAGAAACTTTTTCTTTTGTGAAATTTTCTTTTAGCCATGAAGATGTAACGTACATCACAAGTCACACCATGAGAAAGAAATGTAACGTAATGTGCACGTCAACTTTACAATCAGCTTTCAGAAGAACTATGTTCGACACAATATAACACACATGTTTCAGTTGAATAGTATAAATGATATATTAAATTTGAGCAAAAGATATAATAAAGTGCTATATAACACTGGTTCATTAAAACTCTGAGAGAAACAGAGTATGCCATTTTGTTTAACAAAAAAACACAGAGTACACAGACCAAATAATTGATCAATAAAAAATGGCTATCCCTCCTCTCCATAATCTTCTTAAAACTGATCAAACAATCAAAACTCTAAATTTCCTCTGAGCGCTACAAAGTTTTCAATCATCGGTAATTTGCAACAACTTGGAGAATTGCCTTATCAATCTATCTCTAAAAGTATGGTCTTGTGAGGATGTGATGCGATTGAAGCCTGATACAGTTCCAACGGTCGTAGTTTCTTCCTCTGTTGACCTCCATTGTTGTAGCTGTCTTCCATTGGCAACTGACCGATTCAATTTCCTTTTAGAAAACTCCGGCTAACTTGAACAGGAAGTTAGATCATTGGTCTCTTAAGTTAAGTTCATCATGAACTAAATCTTGTGTTCTTTTGTTTCTCTCCATTTGTGCAACTTATATTTGGCCGTGAAGATTCTTTTGCATTGTAAGTAATTTTGGCTCTATTGTACTAAATAAATTGAAGAAGAAAGCTTAATTAATCATATGATGACATCTAAAGTTTGTGTCCTCGACAGCCAAATTCAACCTAAAGATAGAAATATACTCGCACTGCACTTTTTTTTTTTTTTTTTT
>Ga0041059_1001660_pt1 | contig 17385 bp, 14 predicted proteins | sample AraColnosormetaG_FD_56232 | JGI IMG/M metagenome (GOLD analysis project Ga0041059, IMG submission 56232) | Arabidopsis roots microbial communities from North Carolina, USA - Col MF nosort | ecosystem: Host-associated > Plants > Roots > Unclassified | place: USA: North Carolina | collected...
TTTAAGGGATTGATGTGAAGTTTGTTTGGATTAAATTTGATTGATAATGTGATTGACAATTTAAATTAAAAATTTAAAGTAAAATTAATTATTTTGGAAAATATTTAATGTTAATGGCATTGGGTTGTAAATAAGTCCAACTCTAAGATTTATTTGCTAAAATGACTGCAAAAATGTATATGTAGATAGTTAAGGAATAAAATCCTTAATAATCTGATTTTAAAAATAAAAGCAAATAAAGACGATTTTCAATTAATTTTGAAATACATTTGTGTCCTTTCTTAATTCAATTATTTTAACTGTTTTGTTAATGAACTATGATATAAATATAATCAGACTAAAAATTTTTTTTTTTTTATAACTTTTTTATTATAGGGGATTTTAGAATAATCATCACATAATATTCATCAAACAAAACACAAAACCGGTTGAAGGTTTTATACATATTTAACAAATGTAAATTTCAGTATCATTACCTAAGAAACAATCAAACTCACCTAACTTGTCAAGTGTACATGTCCTATAAGTCAAAAGAGAAACTTTTCTTATGACAGAGGTTGTCTATGTGTAAATGTGTAATATGTTGATGTTTTCTGCAATATCTTTAGCCGCCAATGTTTGAAAGAGTTGGTGCGTATCAACTGCTCAATATTTCAGTCCAGTGAAACATAGTTTTAAGTTTTCGAAACGAGAAAACAACTAGTTTGTTTTTTTACTTTTCACCAAACAATGTCTTTTTTTTCCTTGTTGATTCTGGAGAAACGAGAAATGGTGTTTGATAAGTCAAACCAATAGATACATTAGACATATTTATCTATGCATTAAGTTTCAATGACCGCTTAGAACGACGCCACTTGTTGACTATAGTTGCCCTCTTACATAGTCCGCATCTTTAAGGATATCTTGCCAAGGTAATCCTCCTGAAACTCCAAATAAAACTGAATATATACATAAAAGGAATGATAACAAGAAAGAGTTCACATGGTATTCAATCAAAAATGTAATAAGAAGGTTCATTCATAGGCCCCAAAAGGCTAAATGTTTTTTTTACCAATGCCTTTGAAATCTATCTATTTGATCACACTAAAGAAATAAAAATGATGAGCCAAAAATATTCTACTAACAAAAATGATGAAGGGGAAAAAACTGAAACCTGGTTTATAGCAGAGTTGAAAATCAACTCCTCTAAGCTGACAGCAATTCTCATGAGCTCGTCAATTCCTTCTTTCCCAGAATGTGGAACAATTTTCTTTAGTGTGTCCAATCTGCTCAAGTGACAAGTATAATTTAGTTATACATTAACATATTTATAGGTCAAGGCAATGCGACAAAACGTTATAACCTCCTATATCTACAGAATTTTGGAGGAGGAAATGACTATGACAATGTGTAATGAACTTACAAAGCATTGATATTCTTCTGGCGTGAATCCTGTGGCTGTTGAGTTCTCCAGTCACCAGTGTTCACGGCAGGTTCATTGTTCGGAACAGAAGGCTCTGAATTGTAAATGTCCATAAGAACACACCCAAAAAAAAGTTCATCTTATGTGTCAAGTCTAGGGCATATATATACATAAGCTAGCACCAAAAGAAAACATCAAAATTAAGCACACCAAAACAAGCTTCTGCTATACGTTACATGAAGGACTTTAAAATGTGGGAGAAAGAAAATGCCTTTACTAACCTGGAACCAACGGTGGGGTGTTATCATCAGCGGAGGAAGAACCAGCTGCATTTTGTGATTTAGTCTCCATATTCAGCATCTTCATACATATTTGACGAAGGTACTCAGTCTAAAGATCGAAACAAAAGTAATTAATCTCAAGCCAAAGAATGATCAATGATGTTAAAAAAATAATGAGCTTTATGAGTAGCAAAAAAAACTCAGTTCATTGCCAAATTGTGGAGTCACTGCCTCAGAAGAAAAACAGAGAATCACCTGATTAGAGGCATTGTTGAATAGTTTCTCCTCAAATCTGACTGCAATTTTCCTAAGCTCGTTAGTTCCCTCTGGTCTAATAAATGGAAGTTGCTTCAACTGTGTTTCCATTCTACACGAGCGATCAGTCAAATCAACAAAGTAAAGTAAAAAACCTTATTTGCAAATTTGATGTAACAAAAACACGAGGTTTAATAATCATAATAAACTCACATCTTATTGACGATTCTCGAGCGTGAAGCAGATGGAAATTGAGTTCTCCAGTCTCCTGTTGTGTCCATGGTGTTGGTTCTCTTCTCTGTATATAACTCAACTTAAAACAGATCAAATATGTGAAAAACAGACCAAATTGTCTTATAACACAACGATTATTGAAAGCATAGATTTGATCCGAGAAAAAACTTGAGGACACTAAATCACACAAAAAAAAAACCTATTGAGTTGAAAAATTATACCGATCAACAAAAGTTTCGTACAGTGATCGGCGAAAGAAACTTAAATCCCAGTAACAGAGCCTATCGACAAGACTTTGGGTTTCAGGGGTCAAGGTGGCGACGATTGGAGTGATAAAGAGAGCGTAACGAGATTGAAATGGTTAATTTGAAAGTCAACAATAAAAAGGTGGCTCGGCCCATTAGGCCCAAATAATTAAGAGTTTCCTTTGTTTCACTGTTTTTTATTTTTTAACGTCCCTTTTGAATCAAACTGAGTTTTTACTTTTTACATCACCAAAAATATTGAAGACAAATGCATTTGAATGCATTACCAAAGTATCAAACTAAGTTTTTAAATTCACCATAATTTTTTTTAATTTTTTTCGCCCTCTTCCACAGTCAACAACTCAACATCTTGAAAGATTTGGAACATGTTTCTCTAGTGCAATTCTCATGAGCTCGTTAATCCATTGTAGCCCAAGATTTGGAACATGTTTCTCTAGTGCTTCCATTCTGCTCAAATGGCAACAAGTAATTTGGACATTGTATAAACATCTATGTTTACAGGTCAGATCCTTGTACAACACATTCTGTACAATGAACTTACATCTTGTGGGCATTTCTTTAGCGTGAATTCGGTGGCAGTTGAGTTCTCCAGTCTCCTGTGTTCACGGCAGGTTCTTCTTTCACAAGACAAGTCTTTGAATTGCATTAATGTAATTGCACAAGAAAACAAAACTATTGACCTAGAAAATTAGAACGATGAGGTTCCAGTTTCCTTCATTTATCGGCCAAAAACACTTAATCCATTAATTCTCCGAATCAAAAGATTCTTTTTGTTAAAACTCAAAGCGTAAATAATAACACAACGAAATCCAAGATTTGCACCTCAAATCCAGAGGCTATGGGAGAGATTCGGCCAGGGGTGGCGGAGAGTCAAAGAGCGTGACAAATATGACAATGGGGAAATTGAATCATAAAACTAGACTTTATATAATCAAAACTTATAATATCCGAGTAAACTATAGAGGTTGGTTATACGGCCACTGACTGAAGGTGAGAGGATGAGTACATTAACAAAAGATGGAAAGTAGAACTGCACCATTGTAGAACTGTAGAAGATAATTAGTAATTATTAGTTACATACATCTCATCTTATAAAAAACATAACAAGAGTGGAAAAAAAAGCGAGAGCTAGACAAGAGCAAAAAACTTGCTACAACCTAAGAACTGATAGCTAAAAGGAAAAACACAAAAAATCATTAAACATTCAACTCGTCTCCTCTGTCATTAGAATCTTTGTATGCTTCTGCAAAGCAAAGGGAAAGGGGACGACTATTACCTATCTATAAATTCTTATCCAAATCGTATAGTTACATAGTTACGCGTAGTCTAGAGAACGTGTCACTGACAAAAGAATATTGATGTGAAAATTGTGTCGTAGTTATATATCAGCTGGTTCCATAGAGACTTTCAGGGCTCGAGTTGTTATCCAGAGCTATATTAAGGTCAGGGAGCAAGAAGGAGGAATCATCATTCTTTTGTGACTCAGCCTGCACAGAGATATGATATGTTATTTATACTCAAAAGAGTGATACTGTTTTAGTATAACGAATCGGAAAATGAAGTTAACCTGGAGTTTCTTTAAAGACTCGTTTCTTGCTCTTTGTTGCTTGAGCAGATCCTGCATAGTTGCGAGTTCCTGATTCAAGAAAACAAGAATTATATTAAAGATTTGGACTTTTTTTATATGAGAACAAAATGGGAAAGAGGTTTTACATTTCTCAAGCCATTCCTTTCCTTTAAGAGCACACTCTCCTCCTCTTTAAGTTGAGCAAGTGTCTGTGGACAACCACATACAGTGATTAAACTAAGACATAAAATCATACAACGTTGTGATTCTACCAGAATCTGATATTAATTATTCTTTTCTGGTTTACCTTTTTCTTTCTTGATCTCTTGAAAGGGCTTGTTGTAACACTCGTTTGAGTTATCTGCGTCAAACCCACCAAACATTCAGATTGTAGCATGTCAAAAAACACATATAGCACGTTCATTTTCTATAATCAAAACGCTAAATCTAAGACAAGTTAAACACCAAAAACATTTAAAAAAGAATCTTCTTTCTTGGTCAACAACTTATACCCAAGAAAAGCAATATGAATAAGAAGTGCATCTTTTTCTCCTACCTCGAGACATACTAAATTCGAAAGAATAGAATCACGTGAATGGAGCGTGATTTGGAAGACTTATACGCGTGTCTCCCCATGACCACGACCCCACAGTTTTGTTGTCACGAATTATCCACATAACCACTTGTCCTTATCACGTTCTTTTAATCACAAACCCAAAACTGATGACTTTGTGGGTTCTACTTTGGTAAGATAATTCAGCTTCAACCATAGAGAAAAAGAGCTAAACCAATATGAAAGGAGTTAGTGATTTTGACCAAGAGATGCTTCGGAGAGTTTTTGACTTTCTTTTTTCCATGTCAGCCCATTATTACCTATGAGACTTATTATGTTCCACGCCGCATCTGATTACACCACAGACGCACCAAACCCCCAAACCTAATCCGCCACGAAAACGCCTCTCGACCCATAAAAGAGGCAACCCTCATTATAAGCTATTATAAATAACGCCAGACATAACTTCTCTCATTGACCCAACTACCCCTAAAACACACTGCGTGAACGGGGGTAATCTCGTCATTGAATCGGTGATGACTGGGTAATTTAACTGGCTTGAATTCAGCGAACAGTTTCAGGAACCAAGCATCGTGACGTGAAACTTGGCCACCAACACCAATCACCATCATCTCGATGTGAGGAGGCACTAGATTGCAAAAATAGGAAAAAGCAAAGAAGATAGATAGGTTTTGAGTTTCATCTATGAAGAAAAAGAACGTGATCACGTCAGAGTAACAGAGTGATATTATCGGTCAACGCTAAGTCGGAGTATAGATAGAAAGGCCAAGATGGCGTGACCGGCGAAGAAGCCGATCCCGGACTAAAATGACGTAAATGGCCTCAAGAGAAACAAATAGGCATAGAGGGGCAAAACTGGAAGTAGTTGCGGAAAACAAGGAAGACTGAGATTACGTGAAAATGGATATCAGGTAAAAAGTACGACTAGGCTTCGTTATAACCCGGTGGCTAGTCACCGTCAAAACGCCGCATCCCGAGGGGTATAGTTGTCAAACACACAGAACAGAGTAAAGCAGAAGTTTCAAAAACTGTTGAACATATAAACCAAAGGGAAATTATCGAACGAACCTTAGATCTAACGGCCTCAGACAGTTTCACAACGCCACTTGACTCCTCAAATCCATCAACGGCAGCAGCAGCACCGCCTCCACCGCCGCTAAAAGAGGTTGCGCCGCTCCATGAAAGTGGGGTCGTGGGACTAGCACGCGTATCATGATCTCCCTTCTTCCTTAACGTCGCCGCCTTGGTCCTCGGCTGACGCACGCTCCACTTCAGCTTGAGATCCGACGCGCCGCCGCTCTTCGTCTCAGGAAGTGACGGCTCGGCATGGAGGAGACAGATCAGAGCCTCCGCCACTAATGAATCATCACCCATAGCCTCGTGAATCCAGTCTCCGCCGGTCATAGTCTGAGGTTGGACCTTCCACCGAATTTAGATAGAGAGAGAGAAAGAGAAGGAGAAGAAATGGTGGCGAAAAGTGGAGAAGAAGAAAAAATCTCCCGTGGCACATTAATGGGTGGATTTTTATTATATATAACGTTTTCACACATACAGTTATTAGATTGAAAAATTATTTTTAAATCTGTCTTTTATTTTCTTTCTTGGTGAGAGTGGGACCCATGGGAATACATACGTGGCATATAGTATTTGTACTTTGTGCAATTGCAAAGGTACTAGGGTTAGCGTCTGAATACACGCGCGGTTAGTGACATCTTTATGGCTTGCGTGCCGGTTCAGTTACATCCATTACTCTTATCATATGCAGTTTCGGGATAAATTTGTGGACGTGTGAGGTCATTCTTACTTGAATCACATTTTCGTACTTCATGATTGTAGATAGATGCCATATTGCCTATGTAGGATAAAGTTTTACGAAATTAGGATTAGTTAACTTATGTATTTATATTAAGTATGCATTGAACTCGTTTTCTTTTTCTTTTTTGGCTAGGATTGAAAATTATAATTTAATGTCCATTCATACAGTATTTACTGTCCATAATACTCCAAAAATTTGAAACAAATTATCCAATTATTAAATGGTCGCTAAATTCGAAAAACCTAAGGGCTTTGTTGTGGGTACATGGGTCGAAAACAGAAAGATGAATTGGGCCTTTTCACATGTCCGTCATGTTGCAATGTAAGAATTATATCCGGTTCTTAATCAGATTTTGCCTGACCATTTCTGATTCATAACTAACCGGAAAAGTCAACAGTTCAATGCACTTAAACCGGTTCTACCTTAATCTGTTATCGTCATCACTTACACTCTCTCGCAAACACCCAAAGCCCTAAAATCCTTAGGAGCAACCAAAATCATGGCGCTTCATCTCGCCAGACGCCACCAAAGGTTACCATCAAACACATCTTTGATTCGATTTTTCTCCAATTCCTCATCGGACTCACCTCCCCAATTCACGAACGCACCGGTTGAAAAACCGTCTCAGTCACCATCTTCTCCGTCACCGTCAGACTCTTCTCCGATCTTCGACATCAAGAACACTCTGAAACTGAAATTACAGAACCAGCAGGAGCAAGGAAGGAAACCATTTGACAGATCCGATGCACAATCTCAGAATCGCGGATCGACTAGTTTCTCCCAAAACTTGGGGAAGAATCTCGCCAAGTTTCAGCGGAGATCCACCGTTCCACCTCCGAGGGATTCAGGCGGCGTACAGCCTCCGTCTTATATTTCCTTAGCGGGCCTCTATAAGCAGAGCGCTGCAACAAACTCATCGGATCCTAGAAATTCGAAAGCTCAGGGTTTCAATTCAAACACTGTAAGTGAAACTTTAAAGAATTTGAGGACGCAGATTAACACTTCAAACAACATGGGGAAGAGAGGAGGGGTTTTAGGAAGTTTCAAGAGCACTGTAGGTGAAGCATTGCCAAAATACCTGTTCGAAACACAAATGGATGAGAGTAAGGGAAGTGAAGGTGAAACAGAGGAGGCGATGACGGAGTTCTTAATGTTTTATAACGAAGAAGAATTAGGTGAGAAACTAAGGACGCTTAGGCCAGAAGGAGAGAAAAAAGAAGGATGGTTCTCATTGGAGGAGTTGAATCAGAGATTGGTTAAGCTAAGGCAAGTTGAAGAGAAAGAGGCACAATATCGGACTAAGAACTTTGCCCAACTCAGAAATGTTATTTCATCATTTAAGAATGAGAATTCTGAAGCTAGTTCCCGTACGTTCTGAGCCTCTCATTACTCTCTCTCTCTCTCTGTGTCTAATCTTTGCGAATTTTAATTGGTTGTCTTTGCTTAGGACTCGAGGTGTTGAGATCTTGGTTTGATTTTTGTTGTTGAAATGATGTTTATGTGATATAACGAGGTTTCTTTGCTTGCAGAGCAGAATGTCGCCATTATGGGCCATCTCGGTGGTATCCCTGAATACAAGCTTCTTCCTCCAAAAGAGGATCTAGTTGACACTGTAAGCTTTTCGCTCTTAGACTTTAGAGCTAGTAGCTTGTCACTTTAATTAGTCATGAACCAAAAGGCTTATATGATAGTTTCTACAATTCTGTGTTGATCTGTTGTGACAATGGGTATTGATCTGTTTTGTTTGACTGCATCAACAAAGTATTTCCACCCAGATAACATGTCCTCTGCGGAGAAGATGAAAATTGAGCTCTCGAAAGTCAGGGAAGAGTTCAAGATGTCAGAATCAGACTGTGGTTCTGCACGTGTGCAAGGTAAACTCTACATAAGGCCAGTGGTCTGATCAATGTTGACTTTAGCCATTTAAAGGTTTACACGTTCTAAGATAGATTGTCTTGTGATGTCTCTGGTCTCTCCTTACAGTGGCACAACTCACTACTAAGATCAAGCATTTATCCTCAAGTTTGCACAAAAAGGTAAAACTTCAAACTGTTTTCGATATTTTTGTGAAGCTATCCATCCCAGTTTCTTGTGGAACCTTATGTCATACCTGTTGGTGGCTGTACCGTAGGACAAGCATTCGCGGAAGGGACTTTTAGGAATGGTGCAGAAACGGAAGAAACTGTTGAAATATCTAAGACGAACTGACTGGGATTCTTACTGCCTTGTCCTGTCAAAACTCAGCCTTCGTGACAACCCGGATTACAAGTGCTAAGCTTTATTGCACTAGAGACCCGATGATGGTATCTGTGCACTCTTTTGGTTCAACCAACTTACTGTTGTGAGTGAGACTTAGCTGTTCAAACCCTGTTAGGCATTTTCCACTCTAGGGAAGAAAGTCGCTCTATTCTATTTTGTCCTCTTACTCCAGTGTTTCAGCTGGAGCTCTTCAATCATGCATTTGTGGCAAAGAAATGAAGTTGTGGATCTCTTTCATTGATGTTTAGTATTCCCTTTCACATTTGAGTTGTGATAATAAAGTTATCTACGAACAAGCCTCATGATTTCATTTTACATTTATAGCAATGGTTTGATGATCTTTTCCCAAATGTCACATTGAAGAAGAGAAACATTAGGTTTTTGGAAGAGAAATTGTATCTACAGAATCAAAAACATCATGCCGTTTTCTCACAAACCAAGAGCACCGAGAGGCGTTTTCCCCTGCCCGGCCTCAAAGTAAAAGATCAACATGGCAACCATTGCGAGCCTCGAGTGCTTAATCTCTGCCAATTTCAGCCTCTCCAGCTTCTCAAAGTCCGGCTCATAAACACCGTCGCGGTTTTTCCCGGCGAGACCCAACGGATCGAAGAATCTCCCACCGGGGTATCCCTGATCGCCGGTATAGTTCGCGAAATTCTCGGCGGTCTTCGACCATGGCGTTGCCCACTCAACCGATTGAGAATCCGGGTTGAAGAAATCGACCCATCGTTTGCTCTCCACCCAACCCATGAGAAGCAATTGGGTTCCAAGAAGCGACCCGAACGAGAAGGGAGCGATCGCGTCTGGCTGGGCTCCAGCTTCAAACCATGCCACACCGCTCCAGGCCTGGCCGACGAAGATCCCAAGAACCGCTGCCATCGCCCATCGGCCATGGATCAGCTCAGCCTCTCTGTACCATTTCAGAAAAGCCGGGTCTTTCCCCAAACCCAATGGGTCGAACCCGAAATCTCCTGGTAGCCTGCGAATATCACACACATTTGACTCAATAACTGGGTAACAAACAATTCGGGCTTTTCATGCTCTCTTGAGATTCAGCTAACAAATTAGAACCAAATGAGTAATCAGGACCTTGAATTATCATAATCTATTGTCCAAGCTAGTTTATGAGAGATATGAATGAAAATTCAGCATTGTTCATGCTAGTAACTCAGATATAAAAGAGAATAGACTTACGAGCCATCGAGCCATTCAGGGTCAAGGAAGTTGCCACCACCTTTAACGGCAGGGATCCAAGATTTCTTAGGCTGAGCAGCCGCAGCAGCGACAATAAGAGTTTTCCTGCCAACTCTCTGAGCTCCAGTGCCTACGCCGCTTGCCAATGCGGTGGCACCTCTCTTGCCTCCGGTGAGGAACGAAGAACCAAGCCCACTGAGGACAGCTCCGGAGACCGCCATCGCCATGAGATCTCTAATATACTTGCTCTGTTTTTTTCTCTCAAGATGTGGAGAAATGAGTGTTTGGTTGTTGTTCTCTCTCTCTGTTTTTCGGAGCAGAAAGAATCAAAGAGAGGAGATTTAGAGGGACAATGTGAGATAATGAGAATCTATAGACGAAATCTCAGAGGCTGTCGTGGATAGATTTCTGACCAATTAGGAGTCAGAAACTACTTCACCATATCCACATCACCCACACTCACCACTGTCTTATTCTGCCAACTCAGTATTTACATTTTTCTAATACTTTACTTATCTAAATCTAAATTGTGAGAGGAAAATAAAATGACACGTGGAAATTAATTTATTTTCTTATTGAAATGTAAATGACAGCAATGAATTTACAAAATGGCTGCATTATGTGGCTTATTGCGTTTAGATTACACATTACATGATTAACTGAAAAAAAAAACGAAAATTTAAAAATATATAAAGAGAATTAACGATTAAATGGCGGGGAATCCCAAGTAGGCGGAGGAAGCTCAACAAACGGTTGATTTGAACCCATGTCCGGGTTTGGTGTAACCGGAAACGGATTATCCGGTATTGTTGGGATGGACTCTATTGGTGGTGCGAATGACGTCACCGGCGGTTGCCATGGATTTGTGACCTCTGGCGGCGTGGTAAAGTCGGGAGTTTGGGGTGGGAAATCTCCGAGGACTGGTGGTGTGGAGAATACTGGAATTGTCGGTGGATCTTGTACGGTCGGTGGTAATGTGAAAACCGGCGGGATCTCTTGAACCGGTGGAGGCAAAATCGGCGGGAACTCTTCAGCCGGTGGAGTGAGAATTGGCGGGAAATCTTGAACCGGTGGAGGCATAATCGGAGGGAATTCTAGAACCGGTGGAGGCAAATTTGGCGGGAACTCATCAGCCGGGGGAGCGAGAATTGGGGGGAAATCTTGAACCGGTGGAGGCAAAATCGGAGGGAATTCTTGAACCGGTGGCGGCAACTCATCAGCCGGGGGAGGTAAAATCGAAGGAAGGTCTTGAACCGGTGGAGGCAAAGTCACGGGAATGACTGGTGGCGTTAATGTTGACTGGTCAATAGGCGGTTCAATGGTTACATCAGGTGGTGGCGGTTGTCCGATGACTATATCCGGTGGGAGATTGTTTACTGGTGGAGGAGATCCCGTGATTATAACCGGTGGGAGATTGTCTACAGGTGCAGCTGGTGGCGTTAATGTTGACCGGTCTAAAGGCGGAGGAAGGAGGAAAACTGGAGATGGTGGTGGTGATCCAGTAGTAATATCAGGCGGCGAAAACCATGCTAGTGGTGGCATGGGCGGGACGTCTGCGACTAGAGGCGGAGGAGGTGAACCGGTGATTCCCGGAGCTCCGCCACCTAATAGAGGAGGAGGAGAAACGGTGATTCCCGGAGCACCACCGCCTATAAGAGGAGGAGGGGGTGAACCAGCGATTCCTGGAGCTCCGCCGCCAAAAAGAGGTGGAGGAGGTGAACCAGTGATTCCCGGAGCTCCGCCGCCAAAAAGAGGAGGAGGAGGTGAACCAGTGATTCCCGGAGCTCCGCCGCCTAAAAGAGGAGGAGGGGGTGAACCAGTGATTCCCGGAGCTCCGCCGCCTAAAAGAGGAGGAGGGGGTGAACCAGTGATTCCCGGAGCTCCGCCGCCTAAAAGAGGAGGAGGAGGTGAACCAGTGATTCCCGGAGCTCCACCGCCTAAAAGAGGAGGAGGAGGGGAACCAGTGATTCCCGGAGCGCCACTGCCTAAAAGAGGCGGAGGAGGTGAATCTGTGGTTCCCGGAGCGCCACCACCTAAAAGAGGAGGCGGTGTCATTGTAAATGGTGGCTGTGAAACCGTGCCGCCAGGTAGAGGTGGTGGTGGTGATAAAACTAATGGAAGAGGTGGTGAGGGAAGAGAGGAAGATAATGGTGGTGGAAGAGGCGCAGAAGGTGGAGGAAGGGGTAGCACCGGAGAAGGCGTCACAGATGGTGGTGGTAGAACAGGAAATAAAGGCGGCAATGGAGGGAGTATAAAAATCGGCGTAGGGACAAATGGTATCACCGGCGGTACTGGCGGCGGTGAAGCTGGTGCTGGGATGCAAGTTATGCAAGGCTGGGGAGGAGGCGGTTCCGGGGCTGCTACACAAGTAATGCAAGGCTGCGGAGGAGGTGATGCTGGGGCTATTACACAAGTAATGCAAGGCTGGGGAGGAGGCGGTGCTGGGGCTGTGACACAAGTAATGCAAGGCTGCGGAGGAGGCGGTGGTGGTGGAGATGGTGGAGGTGGGCAAGGAACCGGAATCGGAGGAGGCGGTGGTGGTGAGCAAGGAACCGGAGTTGGCGGTGGAGGTGATACTTGTACACAAGTAACACACGGTGGTGGTGGTGCACCGTTGACTATGATCGGAGGCGGAGGTGGTGAGCAAGGTGTGACTGGGAGTGACGGTGGGGGCGGAAGGGGAAGAGGTGGTGGTAAGGTCGCCGGAGGTGGCAAGAAAGGGTTTTGAGGACAAGGGTCAATCGGGAAATTCCATTGACCGCAAGTTCCGAAAATGCACCGGAAAAACACGTCACACCTTGTTGAGAATGCTTCTCCGTTTCTACTTCGGCTTCTTCTTCTGCTTTTGACTCTTCTATTCCTTCTATCTAAACCTTTCTTGTTTTCGTCTCTGTGTCTGTGACTGTTGTGTGGATTCTCAATTGCTTCTGTTATTGTAACACTGATCAAAAGAAGTGTAACTAAACATCTTAGTACAAGTTTCTTCATATTTTTCGTAAGGCATGCAAGAACTAAACTATGCATGTGTATGTATTTATAGTCGAATCATTGATTGTCGAGTATGTATGATTTTTGGCAATTCTTATGTTTTGTCTCTCTACCAAAGACTTTAGTTTTGTAAGGATTCAATGAATACATTTTGGTAATAAAGGACAATATTTATTTGGTTACACAATCCAAGGTAACGAGGCAATAACTAAAACTGACTTGGAATTTAGAGCTCTGAGGTAAGTGTTAGCCAGCACACGGCCTCAATGCTCAAAGAATATTGAAGTACATATAGACAGAACTATTTTGTTTCTGTTGCAACAATCTATAAAACAAATACGTAACACAGCATAAGACCATATCTCTAAAATTCGATTCCGGTTTAGATAAAAAGTTGGGTCAATGTGGAAAACATACGCCATTCTAAAACTTTCTAGTTGTTGGATTGAGCCAAAATCATAGAAATCATGTTCTATAAGCCCGGTTTGAACATAACCGAGTGTGCAAGACGTCACAACATCTAAAAGAATTGACTGAGGAGTGAGGAGATGAAATATTAAGGAGTTACTATTATACAGAATGGATATGAACAAGCAAAAGGTTAATAAGAGAGTAGAAGAAGTAAGTAAATGCGAAGAAGGATAACGTGGCATAAAATTTTCTGTATAATGCTGCTCTTTACTCGAAGAAGACGCATTGAATTAAAATCGAGTCTTCTTACTTCGAGACTTGTTATCTTATTCCACGCCGTTGCTTCAGCTGCTCTTCGTTATTACCACATTTAACTCAGCTGACCCACACTCTGAATTACCGTTTTAACCTTATACACTCATCGACAGTTTTTTGGGCCCAAAGTTTTATAAACTGTCACTAAGCTCGGCCCACTAGATCATATAATAACTTTTTTTCCTAGACAAAAGAAATACGTATCCCGATTGTTGACAAAAAGTCAAAAAGAAATCCGTTTAAGTGAATTTATCAATTTACTTAGAGAAAAAAAAAATTGCTACGTTGTTTACAAACAAACAAAATTGTTTCGTTAAATCTACGTAGTTTAGTAATCGTACACCAGCTGCTAAACAGAAACAAAGAAAAGAGAAATCAGAAAATGATTAGCGTTTGAGCAGAGGGGATTCCATGAACAGTGGAGGAATCTGATCAAAGGCCTCTGCGGACGAGGTTTGGGCGGGAACATCCGGAGGAGGCAACCATGTTATTGGTGGCATAGGTGGAAACTCATCCAACGGCGGTGGAAGAGAGAACACTGGCGGCGTTTCGTCTCCAAATGGTGGCGGAGGTAGCCATAACGGCGGAGGTTGTGTCGTCTGATCACCACCTGGTAGTGGCGGCGGAGGAGACGGCACCAAAGGGGGCGGAAACACTATCACCGGCGGGGGCGGTGAAGGGAAGAAGAAAAATGGTGGCGGAGAGGGAGGAGGAGGTGAAGGAACGAGCGGTGAAGGAGGAGGTGGTGGTGGTGATGGAACCAAAGGCGGTGGAGACGGCATAAGCGGTGGTGGGCATGGGGACGGCCTTGGATGCAGTGGTGGTGGGGGTGATGGAACCAAAGGTGGCGGTAGACGTGGGGATGGCCTTGGACGCGGTCTCGGACGTGGTGGTGGACGCGGTGGTTGGAATGGTAGAAAAGGGTTTTCCGGCGAAGGAGTTGTAGGAAAAGGCCAATGACCACAGGTGTCGAACAAGTATTGATACAGAGGATCGCAGCTTCTGCGTCCGCGATTACGACTGCTACCACTGCTGCGTCTTCCTCTGTTTGATTGCTTTTGCTCCTCTACGGTTAAAGCTTCTACGTTAACGTTTGACTTCACTTCATAGTCTGATATGGACTCTGTTGTGTGAATGATTAAAAGGAGTAGAGACAACAAAAGTCCAACCACGAGTAGTTGTTTTGCTTTCATCATCTCTTTGTGTTCTTTGGTTACGTTGTCTTCTTCTTTGATAGAAAACTCCTACGTAACAACAACAGTTGTATATATACTACAAGATTAATCAAAGACCATTTTAATATACTAAATTTTTTGTTTGCCCATTTGATATAAAATACTACATGAATAATGCATTATGGGAAAATGTAGCTAGGAATCATAAATGCCGAGAGAAGGATGAGGATTATCCTGATAACACAATTTATTGGCAAAGTGGCAGATCACAAAAGTTAAAAAGTGGTGACTAAAAATGACCTCATTTATGATCACGCATGGTCTAAAATACATACTTTTTTTTTTTGTATTTGCATCTTCTTTTTAGTTTTTCCGATAAAGAATATTGCCTTTCTAAGTAATTGAAAGAGATCAATATTTTTTTTTCACTAAATCAGTGTTGATAACTAACTACATAAATAAATGATTGTGATTTATTTTGTAAATTTTTCATAAAACTAGTCTGAGAATAAATTTTGGATGTGTGTATTAAAAAGGCTTTAATTGCTTAGAATGATGTGCCACCGTTGTAATTGAATGCATTGCGCCTTCACTTCATGTTTATCTTCATTTTCAGCAAAACTCTATTTTCCTTCGAGAAGTTGACTTCAGTATAGCTAGATGCTATTGTCTATTCCCATAATGTTAGTTACGAATGCTAATCAACGGTTGAACCAAAAATAAGAGTGCTAATCAACTTTCACTTCTGAAATAACAAAAAAAAAAAAGTATTGGGAGGAAATTGACCGATAACATGGATTATAGATGCTATTATCATATCTAGAACGGTGTAACCAATATGCTTCATAACATGCTATTATGTGAGATATTTCCTTATAGATTGATTGTATGATGCAGAAATCATTCTTACTTCAAAGTTTTATCCCAGCTTCCAGTAACAAGGAGATTCATTCCAGGGATCCAAGCTATCTGATTGAAAGGAGCATCGTGCATAGCAACAGTAGATGGTTGAGCACCAGACAACAATGGCCACATTTTTGCCTGCTTATCACATCCTCCGGTAAAGACTGTGGTTCCATCATCTTTCCAAGCAGAACACAAAACCTTAACCACAAGAAAAATCTTTCATTAGAATTTGAGCAAAGAGAAAGCAGGAGGACACATAAACTCAGAAAGCAGTTGCATATTACCGGCTGATCATGAGACATTGATACCTTTGGTTCACTGGCTATAGAGCCGTCACTACGGGTTATTTCCCAACATCTCACCTGCAATCAGAGTGTCACAACAGAGCCAAGATTTGATCTGAGTGCATTATGAATTGGTGTATTACACCGAACATGTTAAATTCTTAAAGCAGAGTAAAGAAGAAAGAAGAGAGAACCTGACAATCCCATGAAGTTGCCACAAGTATATCGGCCTTTGGACTAAAACTTAAGCTCGAAATAGAGTCGGTGGCTGGTGGAGTAATCTGCAAGTAAATGAAATTCATATTGAAATTCTCCTTAGAGGATTCCCGGATCAATCATCGGAACCACTCAAACCTAAACCCTAATAATGGAAATCTCTTTGATTAACGAAAAGATTCAATCAAGATTAACTATAGCCTGAACATCCGGTAGTGATCTCAAGTAAATCGGTAAAGTTTCCAACACAAAACTTGGGAGAAAACAGAGAAAAGAAAGGTTACCTCGTAGGAGTTGTTAGGGTTATTGGTGCTAGAGGTGGCTTTATCACCGGAAGTAGACATTGTAAAAGCCAAGAGAACGGAGAAGATTCTGGTGGAGAAGTTCAAATCAAGAGCACAAGAAATAACGTCAATAATGGTCGTCTTGGTCGAAGAAGGCAGAGAAAGAAAGAAAGAAAGTTTATCAATGGGTGAAGAGTGAGCAACCGTAGACGAGAGACGTCGGTTGTTAGTTAATCCGGGCTGCTTCAACAGTTCGTTATTTTTCCGGTGACAGAAAAAGGAGGGAACTAGAAGAAGTTTGCGAGAGAGTGAAAGAATGCTTTATATACGTTCAATTTTTGTTTTGTTTCCGTCAGGCCTTTGCTTATTTAGCCCAATAAGTTTAGTAAAGGCCCAATATACCTTTGTATTTTTCTCATGGTCCATCATCTACTGAAATTGTAAATTTAACTATAAATACATAAATGCAATTTACAAAAATTAAACATATCATAAATATAAAAAGATATGATGAAATATAAACAACTTGATGATTGATAACTTAATATTTAGTATGGAAAATTTCTTTTAATACATCTTTAATTGCTTTTTTTGTTTAACAAAATAAATGAATCAAGTGGGAAACTAAAAGAAAAGTAAAAAACAAAGCTGTAAAAAAAGAAGAGGAAATTGAGTAAAATACTTACATGTGTATGTATGTAGATGAGATAAAAAATACATAGACATATAAAAAGGGTGTTATCGAGAAGAATCATCATATAAGAAAGAAATCAATCGTATATCTTCCAATCAGGTGGCTTCGCCTTTCAGATTATTTCCCCATCTAGAAGCTCTCTCTCGACTCTCTCGTCTGTTTCTATCTTTCGTGGTACCTCTTCTCTTCTCTTTCCTTTTCTGAGTTTCTGTTAATTTTACTCTCTCTTTTTTTTTTTCTTCTCTGTTGCTTATATAATAAGAT
>Ga0041059_1001661_pt1 | contig 17378 bp, 14 predicted proteins | sample AraColnosormetaG_FD_56232 | JGI IMG/M metagenome (GOLD analysis project Ga0041059, IMG submission 56232) | Arabidopsis roots microbial communities from North Carolina, USA - Col MF nosort | ecosystem: Host-associated > Plants > Roots > Unclassified | place: USA: North Carolina | collected...
GTCTATGTAATTCATGTTATAACAACATGAATATATATATATATATATATGGATATTACATATATTTGTGTTGAGATACAATTACAATGTCACAACTATAGGGGTGAACCTTTGGATATTACATATATTTGTGTTGAGATACAATTAAAGCGATTCCCTAAAAAAAAGGGAGCTTACAAGTTGCAATGAAATCTTATATTTCACCAACCTTCTTATACTCCTTTGCTAATTAGCTTTACACTGTTTTCTTTTCGTTCTATTGGTTTAAGGTATTCATATGCACATGACGCCATCAAGAATTCTCCATGAATCAGAGTTGAACTCATAGATTTCAAACTTAGCGATAGAATAAGTTCGGATGGTGAGAAAAAATCAAATTCAAGATTTTGTAGCTATTGCAAGATTTGTTGTTAACGTATCCTAGAACATAGCTGTTCAAGATCATATGATTATTGGATTTTATCCACCTGGTTTGACCTGTGCAAGGGTTCCAAACCATGGCTCCACTATTATCAACGGTAGTGCACAGTAATAAACCATCACAGTGAGAGATAATATGATCTATAATGTTCTGGATCATTAACTCTAAGTTTAACTTGGCCCCCAATGGATGGATCAAAGCTGTTTTGGATTCCACGGAGATTGATACTATGAATTAGAGTATTCATCTCTGCCACTAAATAATCCCCACGATCATTAAAGATCACATGCGTGTTGGATAATTACAACTTACTTGAGGAGCAAGTTATCTCCTTCTAGAAGATGCTAGAAGAGATACAAGAAAAGAAATTCAAGAAAGGAAATCAAGAAAAAAAGAAATACAAATAATGTCAAGTTGGATAAGATTTGTAAGTATTCCTATTCACAATAGGGAAAGGAGGTGTTTGGTCCTAGTATATATATGATCTCTATGAAGAAGAAGAAGATAACACAAGAGAGCTAAAGCATCCAAGAGGATCAAAGAGAGAGCTCAAGATGTGAGTCAAGAGAGATCTCCTTAGAGTCGAGAGAGACCTCATGAGATAAACATGCGAGTCGAGAGAGACTTCATGAGATATAGACTTAAGGGTAGCTCAGTTCTATATAGAGAGACTATGGAGAGTTGTTCCATAAGTCTCAAGAAAGACATTGAGAGGCTTTAGAGAGTTGTTCTAAAGACCTAGAGAGATTTAGTTTTGAGTAGTTTCTAAATAAATAAAGAAAAGTTGTTCTTTAATTTGTTTTGTTCTTGAATCACGTCTCAAATCCTTGAGAGACAAAGTCAGAGCAAGTCAGCTTTGATGTGAATTGGTATCAGAGCTTAAGTTGAAGACTCGATCCAAGGACGGTGGTGTGTGACTCGTAAGCAAGACGGTGGGTGAGAATCGACAACCAAGAACGATAGTCCTTAAACCCTAAGCGTGGAGGCTATGAGAATAATAGAGGCAGTTATAACAAGGGAGGTTGTAACAGAGGAGGCTCTAACTAGTAAAAAATCTATGTATAGCCACTTTAATTTTCGTGGTTAAGCATGAATTTTCGTGGCTATAAGTCGATATAACCACGTTTAATCACGGAAAACATTCGTGGTTATAGCGTCGTAACTTTATTTTTTCGTGGCTTTTCGTGGCTGAAGAGTCACGAATCAGTCACTCTTCATTCGTGGTTATATATAGCCACGAATTTGTCACGACGATTTCGTGACAAATTTAGCCACAACATAAGAGCAACAATTTCGTGGCTAAATTTAGGAAGCCACGATTTGATTATGTAGCATAATCGTGGTAAGTCATTTAAAGCTACGAATATGAGAAGTAGCATTATCATGACAATGTTGCCAACATTTTGTATTTTTGGTGACAATAGTAGTGACGTTCAAATAACGAAATTTCTTTTGTATTATCGTAGCTATGTATAATTTTGAAAGAAAAAAAATAATAATCAAAATATTATAAATAAACCTGAATTGAAAAGCCTAAAATTCAAATGACATGAGTAATGAGAATATATTACATAAGCTATTAGTCTTGTAGGGCTTACAATACCAAAAGGCAAAAGAGTCATACCAAAGATCCCATACATACAAAAGGAACATTAAAACATAAGCTTATATACCTAGTGAAGCACACCAAGCATCTAAAGGGCTTTGTTGTGTTCTTGTAGATGGTACAGTTGGACTAGCAGCACGAGAGACAGCAAGAGAGACAGCAGGAGAAGTAGTAGGAGCAGGAGACACAATTGGTGCAGGAGAACTATCACGACCACCAGCAGAACCATGAACACCAAGACCAGCATCGCGAGCAAGAGCAACAAGTTCAGGTGGAATGATTGTTACTCCGAGAGACTTCATAATCGCATTCATCGCAAGTCGGGTTGTCGCCAACTCGTCCATTACCTTGCCTACACCAGACTTCAACACCAACATGTCTTCCTTGAGTGCTTCATTGTTTTCCTTGAGTGCCTCATTGGTTTTTTCCAAACTATAGATGCGCAACTCATTGTCAAGGTTCTGAGACATAGCAACAGCAGGTTTCTCTGATCGATTGATATCCCGGTATTGAACACTACCTTATCCGTAGATATACCCATTTTTAGATTGGCCACGCTGTTAAAAAACAAACAAATAAGAATCAACCATCATTCAAATTCAAACAGAATTAGAGATAAATAAACAAAACAGAACCAATCAAACCAATGAGAAATTCAGATGGACAAGACTAAATGAACCAATTCAAAATCAAACAAATGAACATAAACTTACTGAACGAATTTAAAAGCTTACAAATGAGAACAAACCAAACTGAACAAAGACATAAGTCATTTGCCCAATATCACATGTGGCAATTAAGACATAATATTTTAGTGAATACCTTGAGATATTCTTTGTTCAGAATATGTCGAGAGGGAACAACACCAGATGAGGCTGTTTGGCTAAGGCCATTCAGACAATCATCCTCTTCCATAACTTGTTTAGCCGCTTCCTCCACTTCGAGAACAAGAGACTCAGAACGTGGGTCTATGAAAGTACCGGCTTTACGTATGTGAGTCTTCCTTACAAGGTTGTGAAGGGAGGTGGTTCATCCAAACCAGACTCAACCAAAAACAAAAAGAAAGAGGAATGTTAGTCCAAAACCAAATAAAGTATATAACAATAACAAAGCAAAATTAGAAGAAAGTCACTTACCATATCATACTCAATCCGTACAAATGGCACAGGGCCAGCACAATGCTTGTGAATCCCTTTATTAAGAGGATCAGACATGCGGCTATTAGCAGCTGACTTGCTTTTCTTTTGAGCAGGTGTTGTATCCCAATACTCCATCAGAAAGTCCCAATCGGTTTGTCCAATGTACTTGGTTTTTTTTTTCTTCGTCTTTTTCTTGCTGATGCGATCACCAATTGATGTCATTGTCTCCTTCCTCCAAAGAGAGTAGATTGTGTCATGAAAACGAGTTTCCCAGTAGTAGTGTTGCTACAAAAAAAAAGAGATTAGTAATTGTAAGGTAAGTAATAAAAGTAAGTTAGCATAGAAAAAAGAACAACATTACCACAAATGTGTGCCACCAAGTTTCTTGCCTATCCTCAGGAACATTTGACCAGTTCTTCCATGGTCCCATGAAATTGCTTTGCCATGTCGCAAGATCCATTCTTGATTTAATGTTATCTTTTGTTTTTCCAGGAACATTCAAAATCGTGTTGATGAGATTATCGAAGAAATTCTTCTCAATGTGCATGAAGTCAAGGTTGTGTCGAAGAAGAAGATTTTCCCAATATGGTAACTCCCAAAATATACTCCTTTTCACCCAATTGTGATGAACCCCGTATCCATCGATAGTTTGGGGAAGCTTCTCGTGTCCGTTCCCTTCACAATCGACTGTGCTAAACAATCCAAGAATATTGTTTATTCTCTCGTGAAGAATTTCCTCTCCAGTCAACCACGGTGGAGGATCATCTTTCACTTCCTTTCCTCTGCGAAATGATTGAACATTTTGCCTATACATATGACCTTGAGGTAAAAATATTCTGTGGCAATCAAACCAACTATGCTTTCTTCCATTTGGTAACCAAAATGATTTGGTATTATCTAGACAATATGGACACGACAAACGACCATGCGTCATCCAACCAGACAGCATGCCATACGCCGGGAAGTCACTTATTGTCCACATCAAAGCAGCTCGCATCGTGAATTTTTCTTTCTTTGATATGTCATACGCTTCTGCCCCGTCAATCCACAGACTCTGCAACTCCTCGATCAGTGGCTGGAGATAAATATCTAAACTTTTTTTGGGATGCTTTGGCCAGGAACAAGGACTGATAGAAAGAAAAATTCTCTCTTCATGCACATGCTGGGGGGTAAATTATAAGGAGTTACTATCACAGGCCAAATCGAGTGTGCCACACCATTCATACCAACATGATTAAATCCATCTGTTGATAAGCCTAGATAAATATTGCGACTTTCAGCAGCAAAATTCGGATATATCTCATTGAAATATTTCTATGCTGCTCCGTCGGACGGGTGGTGCATTTCTCCTTCGGGAGACATATGTTCAGCATGCCATCGCATAGCCTTTGCGGTAGCCTCTAACTGGTATAGCCGCTTCAATCGATCTTTAATCGGCATGTAAAACATTCTTTGCTTAGCTCGTTTTTTTCCTTTTCCATTGTGTGGATGGTATCTATCTTTATCACAAAACCGACACCGCAACAACTCTCGATCTTCTCCTTTCCAAAAAAGCATGCAATTATCCTCACAAACATCAATTTTATATACCGGTAGGCCAAGCGCTTTTGTCAAATTCTTCGTCTCGTAGTAAGATGCAGGAGCTTTATTTGGTGTGGGAAGAACGGCTTTGAAAGTCTGTGCTAGCTCATCTACACAAGCTTCCACCATACTGTAATCAGATTTTACTTTCAACATACGGGAAGACAAATATAAATGAGAAATGCCTTCTGGACAGCCATCATAAAGAGGTTCCTTGGCGGCTTCAAAAGCTTCGAAAACGCTATCATGATATGGCTCTTCATTTGTTGTTTCCATCAAATTCTTTTCTTCTTGTGGAGCCCCCATCTCTTGTTCGATATCAACATACCCATATGGAAAATACTCGTACGTATTTTCAGGAACTTGAAAAGTTTTATAATTTGATGACCATGTTGCTTCTTCACCGGTAAAATTACTTGTTCCTGATGATTCTCCAACATCATAAAATGTTTCTCCATGGTTCAACCAAACATAGTAATTTCCCTTAAACCCCACTCGTAGAAGATGTTTCATAACCATTTTTGCTTCACGCTGCTTTCCGTTTTTACAACGCGCACAAGGAAATAAAATAGTATTTGTTTCTTGGTAAGAAGGTTGGTTACAAGAAAATTCGATAAAAACATTTACCCCTCAGCAAACTCATTTGAAACACGATTTGTTAATGGATCAACACGTTGATCCATCCACCCTCGATATTGAAAATAATAAGACATTTCAACAGAAAACACAAAAAAGGTAATCGAAATTTCAAATGGTTTTTATTTTTTCTCTTCTTTGCTCTGATAAATGATGGAAAAACGCAATTGTATTTATAAGCAAGAAAGCCACAAATTTGCCACGATCTATTTCGTGGCTATATTTTAGAATCTTTTCCGACACCATCCACAATGGCCAATTTGGACAACTTGATGAAAATGACTACATGATTTGATGTTTCTTTTGGTGTAATTGCGACGACTCAACCACTTTTCGAATTCGTGGCTATTTTATTGCGACGAAATAACCACGCTATTGTATAATTCGGTGGTGTTATATGATGTGATGTTTTATTAGGTGGATTTGCGACGAAAAAACCGCATTGCTTGTTCGTAGCTATTGTATAGCGACGAATTACCCACACATTGTCTCGTCACCATTCGGCTACGAATATATTCGTCGCTATTGTGTGGCTATATTTACCACGAATTAGTATATGACAAATTCGTAGCTTTATAGTCACGATTTAGCCAGGAACTAGCCACGTAAAAAATTAAAATATATTTCGTGGCTATTGCGTTGCTACGTCGTGGTTAGTCTAATATTTGCCACGAATCAACGTGGCAAAATCGTAGCTATACGAATTTTTTTTACTAGTATAACCGTGGTGGTGACATATTCGGTAGAGGCAGGGGTTGAGGAAGGATCACCTACCAAACTCAAGGAGGAGTAACCGGAGATCACAACCATAAGCATAGGTATTCCCGAGAATGAAACGACAAGCGGTTCAAGCAGGGATCCAAGTATGTTTCATATGAGATGGGAGAGCCAGAAGAACTTGCTGAAGGATTAGCTGAAGGACATGTTGAAGGATGTGCTGATGGACATTCTGAAGGACGTGCAGATGGACTTGCTACTGAAGCTACAAGGACATGGCATGCTTGGTTAGGTCATGTAAGTTTTGGTGTTATGATTAAGATGCTGGAAAAGAACCTGAAGAAGATGATGTCATGGCGGATATCACTCAAGACAACCACAAGAAGGAGTTTGGTGAAGTATAATTCAAAGACTACCATAGTTTAGAAGGTCAGGTCAACAAGTTAGTCAGCCCAGGTACCTTGAAGACTATGAACGTTCCAGCAAGCTTATGTTGAAAGTTAGAGACGTCAACTTGCATAGAGGAGGACATTCTTCAATGGAGGAAAGCAGCCAAGAAGAAGAAGAAGAAGGAGGTGTTTGGTCCTAGTATGTATATGATCTCTATGAAGAAGAAGAAGATAACACAAGAGAGCTAAAGCATCCAAGAGGATCAAAGAGAGAGAGCTCAAGATGTGAGTCAAGAGAGATCTCATGAGAGTCGAGAGAGACCTCATGAGATAAACATGAGAGTCGAGAGAGACTTCATGAGATATAGACTTAGGGGTAGCTAAGTTCTATATAGAGAGACTATGGAGAGTTGTTCCATAAGTCTCAAGAAAGACATTGAGAGGCTTTAGAGAGTTGTTCTAAAGACTTAGAGAGATTTAGTTTTGAGTAGTTTCTAAATCTATAAAGAAAAGTTGTTCTTTAATTTGTTCTCTTCTTGAATCATGTCTCGAATCTTTCAGAGACTAAGTCATTACAAGTCGGCTTTGATTTGAATGCGTTGTTGCTTTACACAAGTTCTTCTTGACGAATCTTGTATCTCTAAATAAAGTATACCATCGTTTGCAAGTAGTTTGCAATTCTTTTGGAGATGTGGCTGGAATTCCCTAGAGAGTATCTCCAATTCTAAATCATGTGGAAGATCAGCAAAAGTCATTATTTGTTTTTCTCTTTTGATTTTCTCGTCTGACCTCTCTATGAAGAATATTGCGACAGGACTGCAAATACAATTAAGGGTTTCAAGCATAAAGTGATTGTATAATAACAAATCATTTGTTATTAAATCATGAATTTTAAAAAAATCTTATAAAATTCAGTGTTATTGATTGAACTATTGAGTATTTGTACTTTAAAATCTACTTTTATTGGAAACATTACATTATATTTGTAAATGAGAAATTATTTTTATTATGATGACTTGATGTGTTAGAGATAGATTTGTTATGATCAATATATTATATAGGAGAAGAGAACTTATGTATATTTATTTTGTTTTTCTATTAGACAAAATGAGACAACTTTGTCTTCTCATGATTTAGTTAGTTTTAGATTATAGTTAAAAATAAGCAAATAAGAAACTAAAAGTTTGTGAAAAAAAAGAAAAAAGAAAAAGAAACTAAATGTAAGGGAGTTTTTAAAATTATGTTATTGGGAAAAAAAAATTAAGTATTTTGTTTTTCTATTAGACAAAATGAGACAACTTTGTCTTCTCATGATTTCGTTAGTTTTAGATTACAGTTAAAAATAAGCAAATAAGAAACTAAAAGTTTGTAAACACAAAAAAAAGGAAAAGAAACTAAATGTAAGGGAGTTTTTAAAATTATGTTATTGGGAAAAAAAATAAGTATTTTGTTTTTCTATTAAACAAAATGAGACAACTTTGTCTTCTCATGATTTAGTTAGTTTTTAGATTACAGTTAAAAATAAGCAAATAAGAAACTAAAAGTTTCTGAANAAAAAAAAAAAGAAAAGGAAAAGAAACTAATAAATGTAAGGGAGTTTTTAAAATTATGTTATTGGGAAAAAAAATTTAAGTATATTGGATCTAAATCAAATGCAAATCTTAACAACTTCACTACGGGGTTGTATTGGACTATGTATTTTGGAAGAGTTTACTATTTTTTTGAAATCACTTGTTATTGAATTAGTGATTTTAAAATACATTCACAAATCTGATGTTATTGAACATGGAATTCACTTAAAAAGATTCAAAGTCATCTACAATCACTCGTTATTCAATCTATGATTTATAAAACTCTTACAAAATCTGGTGTTATTCAAAAGTTTAGTATTATTTTTAATGTAAAAATGTAAAATCAAAATCATTTAAAATACTGAAATTTACCTAGTTTGGCTTCATTGAATTTGAACCAAACTTAAAACATAATTGACGAGAAATCGACAATAACCTTTGGGATTGTGTGCAATCTTTTGATGAACTTGTATACCCTCTTTAGCAAAATAAATTCTAACCTTCCTTTCAATGGGACCAATCTCTGAAACTCACGTAACTTAACGTCTCACTTGTTAACGTAACTTTACCAAAATCCACTACCAAGAATTTGCTCCAAGACAAGTCTTTGTCATAATCGAGCTTACTTTCGGTCAACCATATATTCATCTTTGATGAATTGTATCAAACCTATGTTTCATCAAGGCAAATTTCTCTTCTCTAACAACTGATGAACCACCTTTTAATCATCATATGATTATTCTCAATAGGAAGCGATAGACGTCGGAATCTCTTTGTTGTGAAATCAAACTTGAGTATGAATTTGCCTTCTTTATCTGAAGAAGACCAATAAGTATTTCCTTTCAAAGTCACACCATCAAAATGCAGGAAACAATTAGGAGAGACGCCATCAAGAATTCTCCATGAATCAGAGTTGAACTCATAGATTTCAAACTTACCAAGAGAATAAGCTGGGGAGCTAAGAAGAATTTCAAAATTCAAGATTTTGTAGCTCTCGCAAGATTTGTTGTTTTCGTATCCTAGAACATAACCGTTAAAGGACATTCGATTATCGGTTTGGATCCACCCTGGTCAACCAATAATAAACCATCGCAGTGAGAGATAATACAAAGTATCTTATTATGTTCTGGATCATTAACGTTAAGTTTAACTTGGACCCCAATGGATGGATCAAAGCTGTTTTTGATTCCATAGAGATTAATGCTATGCATCAGACTATTCATCTTTGTAACTGAATAACCTCCAAGATCATCAACGATCACATGCGTTGCTGCTTTACCCAAGTTCTTCTTGACGAATCTTGGATCTCTAAATAAAGAGTACCATCGTTTGCAAGTAGTTTGCAATTCTTTTAGACATGTGGCTCGAACCCTAGAGAGTATTTCCGATTCTAAATCAAGTGGAAGATCATCAAACATCATTGTTTGTTTATCTTATGATGATTTCTCGTCTGACCTTCCTAGGAAGAAAGCGACAATACTGCAAACATAAATTAGGGTTTAGAAGTTGGTATAAATAGAGACGAGAGTGTATAATAGTCAATTAGTATAAGACTGCACGCATAGTTGCAAGCAAACTTGTTGATCAATACTGAAAAATTGTGTTTTCCTTTACTCCACCATATTATTTGGATATGCCTTGGATTTGAGTTTCACGTTGCTTGCGTTAAGGCTTCTTGCCAAGTTTGCGTCTAGTCCGTGCCTGTAAAACATCACACACACAGAGAGATCCAGTTAAAGAGAATTCTAACCCGAGACCATATACAACAACGATATATACATATCAAAAAGCTCTTTGATTTGCTTGACAAGAACACTATCCTTATGTGCTATGAATCATGAAGTCTCATATGTTTTAATCTTCGGGAACTGCTCTGTTTTTCTCAATCAGCATCCAATCTAAACAGAACTTATTTGAGTAAGGTCATAAGATCACCACCAATCAATTTCAAAAGCAAAGAAGAGGAACAAAGTTTGACTAACTCGTTCAAAGAAACATGACCACAAGGAAAAGCAAAAAGAAACTAAGGTGATCCATTAGACTTACCTCCTTTGCTCTCAATTTCTTTTTAACTTTGGGAGTGTCTTTCTGAATGTGAACCAAATTTGGAGCATAACTGACGAAACATGGCCAATTAAGAACTGATCCCTTTGTAACCTCTTTAAAGACTTGTTTACAAAGATCCACTCCAACAATATAGATTTTGGTCCTCTCTTCATCTTCCATGTCTGTATCACAACACAGTGCCACTTTATTCTCCTCGTCCAACAAGAAAGTTATCACGCTGTTCAAATTTGGTAACGTAAATTTATCAAAATCCACTACTAAGAACTGGCTCCATGACAAGTATTTGGCTTCATCAAACTTATTAGTCACCCATATCTTCATCTCTGAAGAATTTATATGAATATTCTGATTCATCAAGGAGAGTTTTTCTTCCTTAACTACCGATAGAACCGCGATATCTTCATAATCATAACTCTGATACGGAAGAGGAAAACGCCCAAACCTCTCTGTTGTGAAATCAAAATCCATCAAGAAAAAACCAGTTTCTTTCTCTCCACCAATCCAGTAAGTATTACCATTGAAAGACACACCAGCAGAGAATATTCCCCAAGTGATAGCATCATCAATAACCCTTCCACAATCAGATCCAAAATCAAAGATTTCAAACTCAGCTACACGAAGATTTTCTGTTAACGTATCCAAGAGCATAGCCATCATTATACCGGTAACAAGTTCCACCTTCTTTGACCCGTACATGGGTTCCAAACAACAAGTCTATTGTTCCCATATGTGGTGCATAACACCAAACCCTCGCACTGATAGATTTTAGATACTACGACGTCTTTCGAATCGCTTAGCCGGATGAGTTTACCTGAAAACTCCATGGATGGATCAACGCCCTCGTGAATTCCATGGCGATTGACGCTAATTGAGTGTAACCTTTGATTCATCACTAACATCACCTCTCTCGCTGATTTACCCAAGTTCTTCTTCGCGAATTTCGGATCTCTGAATAAAACGTACCATCTTTTACAAGTAGTTTTCAATTTCGTTAGAGACTTTGCCGGAATCCTAGAGAGTATCTCCGATTCCAAATCGTCTGGAAGATTGGGAATCTTCGTCATCGTCGTTTTCGTCATTTCTAATCTTAGCTCTCGAGGAGAAAATTAAGTACAAAGACTGTTAACAAAACTTATGAAGATATATATTGGGCTTTTATTATTATAAGCCCATTATCGTTTTTCTTGGTTTGTAAGTTACAAAGACACGACATCGTTTCATTAATGGCTTCTAATTTCTACATATTAATTTGTAATAGTAACTATTCTGAAGATTTATGTTCATGTTACTTATATTCCTATACTTTATAGTCTTGTGTATTCCAAAATAAATAAATTATTGACTAGTAATATCAAAACCAATAGTAATGGAATTTACTAATCGAGATCCATCAACTAACATTTAATTTTGATTCCCAAAACTAGGGAAAAATCCGGACTACGCACGATATATTTTATTAAGGAAGACTTCAAATTAATTTAGTTGATGTTGCTACATGATTTAGAGTCAAACGTGAATTCTATATTATCCGATGTTGCTTCTCCTTAGAACTTTTTAAGTTAGCTGATGCGATGGTGTATCTTGAGGCCAACTCTTACATTGGTTTTCAAAGAATAGGATGGTCTTTTGTTTGCCAATTTTTTTTATTGTCATTTTATGAGTTATATATCTATTTAAAATGTGTTTTGAAATGGATTTTAAATGTATAAGAATTTCGTCGATAAAAATAAAAAAAATGATTTTCTTGTTTAGCGGTTGTTCGAAACCATTTAGTAATATTGTTATTTGATTTGTGGGTTTTTGTTTTGATTTGTTTATTTTCGTTTTTTTTTTGTAGTTAGTTGGTAATTTCTGTAACGAATTTTTTGATATTTCGTTGTGAGCAATTTTTGAGTTAGATTAGGTTTATTTTTGTTAGCTATGAATTTTGAATAGCAGTTTCATCATTGTGATAAGTAAATTGAAAAATGTATGTGTTGCAACTAAAGTAGTGAAAGAGTAGTCAAAAGTCGACATAATGAAAATCTTTATTTTAGGCTTATTTTGTGTATGCCACATAGCCTACAAGCAGAAATCTAAAATACTCTACTCTTGAACTACAATCCTTTCCTTTTCAACCCTTGTTGTATCTTGAGTATTGGAGGTGGTGGTTTTGCCTTTGTTGATTGAAATTGTTGAACTACAACATTTCTTTTATGAAATATTTGAAGAGATATTTGATAGCATTTGAAGTATTACACCATTCCACATTTTTGAGTTTGTAAATGGAGCTGCACTTAAGACCCTCTTGGTATAGCCGATTTGCAAACATGAATCCTTGTACTGTGTTTGACTGTATGATGGTTTGTATATTGAGCATATAATAGACATACGTGAGAGTCAATCAAGACCCATAAATATGTTGCCTTTTTGAAATTCCGGGTTTCCCAATAATTGATTTAGTCGGACTAAGACTTGCTCTCACAGAAATATCCATCAATTTCAATGAAATTCTTAAAGGTGGATGACTGGAGAGACTGTTGAGCTTTATCTGGTGTCATGTTTTGATTGTATTAAGTGGTCGTTTTTTTGTTTCTCTATGTGGTGAGGGAGATTTGGTTTTATAGCGAAACCCAAAGCGATGTGAATGAAGGCAGTGGCCATTGAAGTAGACATATGGGGAGTAAAGATGAGGAAGTGGAGGGGAATAAAGATGAGGAAATGGAGATTTGATAACATCGGCAGTTTCGGTTTTTTTTTAGGTATCTAAATCGATACAACTTTAGAGGTTATAAACGACGGCGAGAGTTGATGATGAAAAGTTTGTGTTTTATAAGTGTAGGCATGTTTATGGTTTTTTTTGTAGGCATTTTTCCCAAAAAAGTAGTTGCTGACTATATATTTGTTAATTAACTTAATTGTTAAAATAATTAGATGTTTTTTTGGGAAATTGTGACTGCTAAATTTATGATTTATGTTTTACTTTTACCATACCTCCAAATTGAATTTTATTTTTATGAACTTGATTTTGTCAACTGGAGCGATAGAACTTCAGAGGATAGAAACGACAGCGAGAGTTGGTGATGAAGAAGGGTTTGTACCAAAAGAATCTCCATCAATATTATTTTGGGCCAACGTTTTTCAAGATATGTGGATTTGATGTTCTTTTCGGCTAAGGGTTTTTATTAGTAATTGGTTCATTAGAGCTGCTGAGGTGTATTTTTGTTGACTATATAGTTTCTGAATCAAACATGACATGACAAAAAAAAACGAATATGAATGATGAAATATTATTTCAATTGCTTCTTTATATTTTTATCTTGTTTCATTAAATTTTGCATCATTTCTCATATATTTTTGTTTTTTTAAAGAGATGTTTAGGTTCTTACAAGGGTTCAAACAATATGGAGTGATAGGGTATATTGAATGTATGGTTTTTTTAATTTGTGGACTATTTTTTTTCTTTGCCAGAAAATAATAATTTAAATTTTTAATTATGAAATCTGAAGCTGACATGGCGTATGGAAAGAGTGTTTTAATTTTTGCCAAAAATATTAATTTAATTTTTAATTAATGAAATTTGAATATGATCAAATCGGTAGCCGCGGCATTACCAACTTACGTTATGTCTTGTTTTCGTCTTCCAAAAACAATTACGTCTAAACTTACGAGTGCGGTCGCTAAGTTTTGGTGGAGTTCAAATAGTGACTCAAGAGATATGCATTGGATGGCTTGGAATAAAATATGCAGTAGTAAAGCGGAAGGAGGGTTAGGATTTCGGAATGTAGATGATGTTAATTCGGCTCTATTAGCTAAACAGTTATGGCGGCTGATAACGGTTCCAAATTCTCTTTTTGCAAAGGTATTCAAAGGAAGATATTTTCGGAAATCCAATGCACTGGATAATATAAAATCATATTCTCCATCTTATGGATGGAGAAATATGATCTCAACTAGATCTCTACTTAGTAAAGGGCTTCTTAAAATAGTCGGTTATGGGGCTTCCATTTCAGTTTGGGAGGACCCATGGATACCAGCTCAATTCCCGAGACTAGCAAAAAGTAATGGTTCAATTTTTGACCAATCTTTAAAAGTCAGTAGTCTATTAGACAGTAGGTCAAAATTTTGGAATGTGGATCTCTTAAAGAAGCTCTTTGATCCGAAAGATGTACCGTTGCTTTGTGCTTTGCCTGTTGGTACACCAACTAAGGAAGATACCTTAGGCTGGCACTTTACGAAATCTGGAATATATACAATTAAATCTGGATATATTCGACAAGGCTTGGATTTAATGAGGCTAGTTCTTTTATAGGGCCAGAGATTACAATCCTCAAAGCTCACACTTGGAAAGTGCAATGTCCACCTAAGTTACGATATTTTTTGTGGCAAATTTTATCTTGTTGTGTGCCGGTAACAACAAATCTACAGAAAAGAGGTATAAATTGTGATAAGGATTGTGCCAGATGCGGTGCATCTGAGGAAACAATTAATCATACCCTTTTTCTAGGTCACCCTACCTAGCAGATTTGGGCACTCTCGCAAATTTGGGCACTCTCGCAAATTCCTACGACTCCGGGTATTTTTCCCTCGAATTTTATTTTTGCAAATTTGGATCATTTGTTTTGGAGAATACCTTCTGGTGTTGATTCGTCTCCATACCCATGGATTATTTGGTATATCTGAAAAGCAAGAAATGAAAAAAATATTTGTAAATCAACACCATAAAAACACTACAAGTCTCTCTTGTGCTGACACCTCAGCTTTTTCAGTTAACAATAACTTGACACCTCATTAAAATCAACAGCCAATCAGAACATTTCCAATAATACACCTCATTTACGTTGACCAATAAAAACTTACTATTTTTCCGTGTCATCCCATCAAGTTAATAAAATTAAAATTAGACATGAGCCTAGCCCAACCAAGCTATTTTCAAAACTAAAATCCATATAAAAATATGGGCCTAAACTTCTTAATCTAGAAAACTTAATCCTCGGAAAATAAACCGCAGAGAATATACCGAACCAAAACCGATAAAAAAAAAACCGAACCGATTTTTTTTTTTGAAAATAACTGAATGGATATTAAATTCTATAACCGAAACCGAATGGATAAAGACCAAAATATTTTGGATAACCAAATATATCCGAAATATAATTATATTTTTTAAAATATTAGTTATTTCTAAACCTAATAATTAAAAATAGATATATAGTAGTAAAAATACTCGAAAGTAACCAAATATATATGAAAATGTTAAAAATAACCAAAATATCCAAAAATATTTAAAGAAAAATAACCCAATATATATTAATTTTTAAAACCGAAAGAACCGGAATTGAACCGAATTCGAACTGAAAGCGAATCAAAATTTTAAAATAACCGAATGGATGCTAAACTTTATAACCGAAAGAACCAATAACTGAATGGATACGAACCGATACTGAATGGATAAACGAATGCCCATAACTAAGAAAACTTATCTAAAGGCTTGATTGGTTGAAACGCAGTGCCTACATTTGTGGCTGCATGAGTTTACAGAACCAGACGGTTGCGGTTTCAAGCTATATAAAATTTTTTGAACGACTGGTTTAGCGGTTAAAAATTGGTGCGTTTTCGGAATCTTTATGACTGGTTAACGGATTTCCGTTTATGGTAGAAAATTTACGGGTTTATGTTTTTGGCAAGCTAAGTACGGATTTACGTTTTTGGCCGGAAAATTACATGTTTATATTTTTTGGCGGAAAAATTACAGATTTACGTTTGTTGGCGGGAAAATTAAAAGTTAACGTTTTTGACGGGAAAATGACGGGGTTTTTTTTGGCAAGAAATTACGGGATTACTATTTTTGGCAAAAAATTAAGAGTTTCTGTTTTTGGCATGAAAATTACGAGTTTATGATAATGTTATCATCATGATGATATCTATCATGACTATGGTATGTTGATATGATGATGAAAAAGATAGTATGATGATGATTGGTGATGGTAGTATGATATTATGAGAGGGTAATGATGATGATGATATTGTGTTGATAATGAGTAAATTGATGGGTTGATGAAACCATTTGGAAAAAGATTGATTACACTCAATCGGTTTAGAAATTTTGGTACAAGTAAGATGTCATTTTTTGTTCTCTAAAGTCTAATTAAATTTATCTTTCTGGTATGGTTATTCGATTCTCCAATAATCTATGTTTCAATTTTCAAGTTTTGAAAAACAAACAAACATAACTTTTAGCTTTTTATGCTTCTTTAACATATTAATCAAATATGCATGTGGAACATTAAAATCAAAGATGATAACTCCATATAACATATTCTTAAGAATCTACAATGACTTTAACCTCACCAGAATTAGCACCTGGTGATTTTTAACTCTTTTTACTTTTGTTTTTTATTGGCTCTTCTAAAAAGATGTTCGTAATGCAAAAAAATTAGCTTCCAAAATTTATAAAAGCTATATAGATCTTACTTAAAAGATTTATCAAATGCATTGAGCTCTTAATCACTTTCTAATGAATTCTTTTGTTTTACATATATCATGAATCATGACAAATAACATTCAATACCTACATACAACTTAACAAAATTACATTTAAAAACAAAAAACCCGCGACTTGGCGCGGGTTTCGCCCTAGTATGGATAAAGACCCTTTGGAAGTTTTACGTTTAGCGGAAAAAGAGGCACTTTTATGGCAGGAAGCGCAAATTAAGCTTCATGTTGAAAGCCATGGTCATTTGAATTTCGGAGCTCGATCTCGGGTACCACTACAAGAAAAAGGCTAAATTCCAACCGCCATATTAGTTGTTAATTTGTAGGAATTATATGTTTCCAATAAACTTAGAAAAGAACATATATTTGTTGGAATATGATCGTTGGAAATTTGTATTTGTCACAAATTTATTGGAAACGTTTCCATCTAATAATTCTATAACCAATTTGTTGGATAGTTCTGATATTTTTTTTATTGAACATTTGTTGGAATTTACCGTAAAGTTTCTAACGAATTGTTCCAACATATATTTTGTTGGATTGTCATTAATAATTTGCCACAAATATTCAACAATTCTGAAGGTTTGTTTATGGGAAACTACTAATAACATATTTGTTGGAACTTTGTTGAAACGTTTTCTTGGAATCGTGTGAGAAATATCTGACGCTTCATTTTTTGGAACTTCATAGAAATATATTGATAATTTAATTGTTGAAAATTTATTGATATTTTTCATTGTAAATTTGTGAATAACTTCTGATAATTTAATTGTTGGA
>Ga0041059_1001662_pt1 | contig 17372 bp, 19 predicted proteins | sample AraColnosormetaG_FD_56232 | JGI IMG/M metagenome (GOLD analysis project Ga0041059, IMG submission 56232) | Arabidopsis roots microbial communities from North Carolina, USA - Col MF nosort | ecosystem: Host-associated > Plants > Roots > Unclassified | place: USA: North Carolina | collected...
CTCCTTATGTATTACCGCCTCGCCGGAGACTGATACAGTTTCTTCTGTCCCTCATTGAAAGAAGAAAAGAAAACAAAAATAGAAAAAAAAAGAAAGCAGAAAAAAGCCTAGGAGGAACAATGAATTTAGAAAACCAAACCATGACAGAAAAGTCTGCGGGATTCTCTGGTTAGCTCTAGGTGATGATATGATCAAGTTTCGTCCTCACTGGCTTTGTATGAAGGGAAAAGAAGATAATCTAAAAGATTCGCCAAAAGACACAGATCGTTCACCGTGATGGCTCGCCTACAATATCGTGGTAAAACAAAAACGATTGTACTAAGTAGCAATTCCTGCAACAAAACCGAAAAAGGGAAATATAATTCAGAGAAGAGAAGAGCGATAAGAAACCAGTCATGCAATTGAGTTTCTTCATCACAAGTTTCTTAGACTTCCCATAGACACTGGTGTGAGCAACATAAAAGATTCAACTAGTTTTCTAGTTCCATGAGCTTATATCTAAAGCACGGAAAGAAACTTTCCTCTAAATAATCTCTGATGAACTAAAAAACAATAAAGATGCAGAATGGCTACTGTTTCTGCATGCAAGTATATTCGTGTTTCTGAGGAAAAGCCAATTCACTAGTGATACGAAGGTGTTCTAGATCACCATTAGTGCAAGACCCTAAACCATGGTTTGTATATTCCAGAAAGAAGACGAGGATAATCAAAAATTTGGAAACTATCTAGGCTTTCTAAATTCTTTTTCTCAAGAGTCCTTTGCTTTTCATAGAATCACATGTTAAAGCAGAAAATTACTCTGAACTCAATTACCTCTGTTTGGTTGTCTCTTGTTCACACTGTAACTGCCAACATAACCTGGAGATGAACTTCTAGCTGAAACATCTGAAGAAGGAACCCCTCCTCCAATCCCATAGCTAAAAGGAGCAGGCCCTTCTGTCTCAGGAGTTGGTGATCTCCATGTAGGGTCACTATAAACTGCACCATTCCCGTAAAACTCTGCAAGTCCTGCTGTATCATAACCCGTGTTGTTGGTTGCTGAGGCAGAAGAGAATGAAGAGGATGGTGCTGCCTTGTTAGCCCCTGGGTTTCTTGCTGCATAACCACCTGTTCCCAACCCAAAACCAGATTCACCGTTTCCTCCATAACCAAACTTCACATTCTCGTTACTCACAGCATTGTTTCCTCCTCCAGGAGCACCCCAATTGACTCCTGAATTTCCAAATGGACCACTAAGTGTGTTGTTCCCACTTGATGATCCTCCCATATATGTATTGGAGTTTGAGTTTGTATTATTGTTGTTATAGTTAAGACCACCATTGTTTCCCCATAAGTTCCGTGTAACCGAACTGAAGAAGGATGAGTTTCCTCCTCCGTTGCCCCCTTCATAGCCAACCGCAGGACCAAACCTGTTTGTGTTACCAATGTAGTACGGGCTCATTCCTCGGCCATAGTCAACATTTCCATTGTAATTTGTACCTCCCGTGAACCCTGTGGGCAATCCCTGATCAAAGTTCACATTCATCCCGTATCCAGAACTGTAATTTGCAAACCCGCTTCTTCCAGCACCAACCGGACTGAACCGACCATCCATCCTAAGTCCGTAGCCTCCAACTGCAGCGGGATTAAACCCTTGAGCATACCCATTAAGGAGGTTATTGACCCTATTAACTCCATAGCTGTAACCTGCACCAAGAGGACTGCGACTTGGACCTGGAGATAACTCCTTTGGAACAGCTCGCTTAACCTCAACCATTTTACCATTTAGTTCATGGAATGTCTTGAGCAATACCTTTTCAACCGCCTCCTCGGAATCGTAGGTTATAAACCCGAAACCTCTAGGCCTTTGTGTGTTGTGATCATACATGACAACCACATCCGTAGTTGTACCAAACTGCTCAAAATACGTCTTGAAATCACTCTCTGTAACCGAAGAAGGTAATCCTCCAACAAATATCTTCCTTGTGCGACCTGGACCACCGGGAGAACCTTGGATGCTACTGCTGTTGCTTCTATTTACCATGTTTTGGTCATCTCTGGGAACAGCTTTCTTGGCTTCAACCTGCGGAAGATCAAACAACTTGAAAAATGAAAAACTAAGCTCATATAACTAAAGATCACTCATTTCTTCTCAAAAATCCAATCAAAGCACAAAAATGATTAATCGGAACCAAATGAGAACAAACTGTAACTCTTGAAGGCTTGATTGCATAAGGAAGCTTCGAAAACAAGTTACATTGTACAAAAACGAAAGGCAGAGAACAGTGAACATACCAATCTGCCATCAATATTATGTTTTTCGGTGATAACAATCTCAGCAACAGCAGGATCAGCAAAAACAACAAAACCGAAACCACGAGCACGACCAGTGGTACGATCTTTCAAGATGACAGCTTCGATCACTTCTCCAAAACTGCTGAAATACTCCTTGAGACGTTCCTCATTGGTGTCCCAAGATATCCCACCGATGAAAAGCTTTCCATTATCCGATTGCATTTTGCTCTGCACACACACACAAAGGAATCGGATCAAAGTTAATTAGCTTTTGCTTGAATCAGAGATGTCAATGGATTATCAAAATCTGATCAAAAGGAAACATCTTTACAAAGACAAAAACGTAAAATCAAATTCAGATTGAATCTAGAAAACAACAGATCCGAGAATCTGCCAGGAGAGTTTGATCGGGAAAACATAAAACGGATTTAGCAAAAAAAAAAACCAATCAGGGGAAATCTGAGATCAGAAGAAGAAGAATAAAAAAAAACCCACCAAGAAGAATAAAACCCAGATGCCGAATCTCGTAGAGAAAAGAGTTAAGATCTGAGGATAGGCACGATTTGAATAGATGGCATAATTTTAACCTGCCCCTTCCCCAGAAGAAGAAGAAGAAGAAAATGAAAGAAGATTGGAATCAATCAGAGAGAAAAGTAGAGGAAGAATTATTATTAATACAGTTTTTGTTCAATCCGATTCAAACCGATTTAACCCAATTTCAATGGCGTCAATAAAAACATACTCACGACGCGCAGTAACGCGCTCTAGAGATATAGAAAAAGAGAGAAAGAAAGAAGTTTTGGTAGAGAGATAGAAAGACAAAGGCTTTTTGGGTGTGCAAGAAGAAGAAGATATGTCTGTATTTATATATTTATACTCATTATTACATAATTGGTTTGTTTCTTTTTTTTCTCTTTTTCAATACTAAACTTTTTATACGTTTTCCCTTCCATTTATTACACGGAAATTTTACTTTTGTCATAACAAAAAAATATTAATATATTGGAATGTTTAGATGTTTCTTTTTGCGGAATTTTTAGTTTGTATCTTAAAGAAGAATTATATAGAAAGTAATTACTAATTAGGATGGTGCCACTAAAAGTTTTTTAAAAAGAAGTAATTAAAAATAAATTTGCAATTAAGGATGTCTTATTCACAGAATTTTTAAAGCAAAACTGAGAGTTGTTGTTGTTTGGATAATTTAGGCTTGTTGTGTACGTTTGGTTTAGTTTTAACCTACTGGTGTACATTTTATCTATGTTTGAATTTTGATCAAATTGATTTAACTTGTAATAACCTGGCGATGAAAATGTATTCTAGTTCGGTTTTAGGAATACAACGAGCTACGATTGTACATTAATTGAGGTGATCGGAAAAAACATTTCAACAATTTGTAGCTTTAGACATGAAGGTGTGCAACTACATACGAAAAATTAAATAAAAATTGCAACTACGAAAAAGCAATGAACGTGTATGTATTGGAACACTTGAAGAAGGTTGTGAACATGTTCATCTCAGGGCCAAAAAAAGCCTCAGGGTTTTGGGTTTAAGCCCACATTCAAAAGCACACACACAAAATGATGGGTTTGTAGGATAAAAACCCAAGTGAGAAAGTTGTTTTCTCGAATATTACGAATTTACGACTTTCTAATTTAAACAATAATTCTAAAAAACATTAGTGGAATATATGACCAAAAACCAGTACCATTTTATGTGGATATATTTTTTAAAAATATTTATCATTCTCTTAAATAATGTGTTTGCAAAGCCTAAACACACATGTTTAAAAATTTCATATGATCTATACATTAAGGAAATTAATTAAAAAAAATAAGCCAATAGAAAATCAGTTTTTTTTTTTTTAAATTCCGTTTATAGTGTTCCGCTTTATGAAAAGAGAGAGGTAAAATAAAAAGATTCGCTCTAAAAAACTGTTTCCCTCCAAAGATGTAATTTTTTTGAAAAAACCTCCCATTCAAAATTTCAAACCCTTATCTTTGACAAATCTTCTCCAGCAATTTTCTTCCTTGTTCAACTTCTGGATGTCCGCGTATATATATCTTCAACAAGCTATTCACCATCGCTACCTAAAACCACAAGCAAATTGAACCCTTCTCCCTTTTTTCATCTACAAACCATCTTTTCTTCTCAAGTCTCTGCCATGGCGACTCTCAAAGCTTCCTTTTTGATCAAAACCCTCGACAGTGACGTCACCGGAGATTTTCTCTCCGATCTGGAACGTCGTGGGTCAGGTGCTGTTCATGTTATCATGGGTCCTATGTTTTCTGGGAAATCGACCTCTCTCCTTCGCCGAATCAAGTCAGAGATCAGCGACGGAAGGTACAGTTTATTTTCTATCTCCGTAGATTTTAATTGTTAGATCTATCTCCGTAAATTTCTTAATTTCGTGTTTTGGTTAAGCAGAAGTGTTGCGATGCTGAAATCGAGTAAGGATACGAGATACGCAAAAGATTCGGTGGTGACACATGATGGAATTGGATTCCCTTGCTGGGCTCTTCCAGATCTCATGTCATTTCCTGAGAAATTCGGACTAGATGCTTATAACAAGGTAATAAATTCGATGCTCTATTTGGTGTTTCGGGTCTTAATTGTGAAGGATCTGTATTGAATTTGTGTTTTTCTCTTAAAATGATTGGCAGCTTGATGTGATTGGTATTGATGAGGCTCAGTTCTTTGGAGATCTTTATGAGTTTTGCTGCAAAGTCGCTGATGATGATGGTAAAATTGTGATCGTTGCTGGCCTAGATGGTGACTATTTAAGGTGCTTCATCCTAGTACCAAAGCTGTGATTTTGATATTTTACTTCAATGTTTAACAATTTTGTTGACTGTAAAATGTGGAATTGATCTCTCTATGTGCAGGAGGAGTTTTGGGGCTGTACTTGACATTATACCAATAGCTGATTCTGTGACTAAGCTAACTGCAAGGTGTGAGGTCTGTGGACATAAAGCTTTCTTCACTTTAAGAAAGAATTGTGACACCAGAACTGAGCTTATTGGTGGAGCTGATGTCTATATGCCTGTTTGTCGCAAGCATTACATCACTAATCATATTGTTATTAAAGCCTCTAAGAAAGTCTTGGAAGATTCTGACAAGGCTAGAGCTGAATCCTGTGTTGCTGCTACAATCTAACTATAAATGATATGGAACAAGCAACATATGTTATGGTGAAGTTTTCTTTCTTTTTTGGTTGTTTGGTTTCTTTACTGGTCTGGTTTATCCTTAATGTTGTCTTTGAAATACACTTGTGATGTTCATTGTATATAAATATAAGTTTGATGCTTTCTCTACAGCCTCTGGTCCATGTTTCATACTCTTCATTTTCCAAGACCACTTAGTTTTTCGAGTTGGACTTACAATGTTGCGTATGAGAGGTTGTTTTGTGACAGAAGCATTTCTTTCATCAGATCCTGGATTTGATACTTGTGGATTCGCATTCTTCCATTGTTGCATTGCTCTGGTTTAAGAAGCACTGTTTTCTTGATCCACCTTCATCACTGAAAGGTATCTCTAGGGAGCAAACTATTGATGCTAGAGGTGTCTCCACTGTTGTGAATCTCGAATCACTCTTTGGACCGAGACCATAGATCTTGACATCTACGTCTACTTCATGCTGCTGTGAATATTGAAACTCTTGTTGCAGTCGGTTCTGTCTCCAGATCTTAATGTAAGGATACATAAACATTAATGATTAATTAACATCCAAGCAATTCCAAACTCTGAGGGAAACCTGAGATTGAAGAGAGAACAATCTCGAGGATGACACCTCTTAAAAAGCATGAATCACACAAAAGGAACTAAAATATAGAGAATCTACAGATAAAGCTTAAACACCAAATTTTACACTTGAGGATATTGTGCTGATGTTGTAATATTGAAGTGCGTAGCCTGGGAGCTAAGAGAAAAGAGAAGATGTGGAAGTCAAAATTACAAATGCGAAGATAGATAGCATTCCATTTAAAATCTGTCATATCAGTAATTGGTACAAGAAGAAGTAACTTTGTTGCCTATGTGAGCACCAAAGCATTCAACAACAGATAACCATAACATTGGCACCATCAAGGCGACCTTGTCTCTGAGCTGGTCCCATCTTTGCCAAATCTTGAAATACTTCTCACACTCTTAGGAGTCACAGCACCAGGACTTGCTCCACGAGGACTTGCTCCACGATAACTTGCACGAAGGCTCTCATCAACAGTAGAAGATGATTTAGCTATTGCCTTTCTGAAAAACTTCTGAGCAGCGGGTGAAAGAGTCCTAACATTCGGACTTGCACTTCCACTTCGATGAGGAGATGGCAACGGAGGTTTCTTAAACATACTATTCGATCTCTCTCTAAGTTTTCGCGATGCATCCCTTGATAATGAATGTGCCCTTACATCTCTAGGAGGTGCAGATGGAATGTTATAGTGCGGTCCATCAGCACTACCACCAATATCAATAGGTGTATCCTCAAGATCTAATCGCATTGGTGTCCCATCAATCTCACCCCATGTTATAAAGGGTGATTCATCAAGACCTGGAGCAGGAGAAGGCGTTCTAACAAAACTATACCCATTGTCTGCCCTCTTATCTGATTCCACATAGAAAGGATTCGGTGTTTTCCTTAGATCATCAAGATCATACCTTTTAGACTTGTCTCTGTCCCTACCTGAGATATGCATCGGGGAAGAACCTGCGATTGGAGTGTAGAGAATCTCAACAGAACCATCTTCTCTTGGCCTAGAATCCATAGTCTTACCATGAAAACGAGTGTTCCCTTTAACTATCTCCTTAGTCAATCCAAGTAATCTCACTGCCCTTTCCGCCTCAGTTAAAGGCGCCTCACCCCGATCAGCTGGATGGTACATCAGAAGATTCTTCGCCGTATATTTCCATCCTTCTAAAGTACTCGGTGGCTGATCAGATGTACCATACCCATCTGTAATCCTATCTCTCTTCACATCCTCAATAGATTTACCATCCTCCTTTTCACCTTCAAGGAGAAAGCCATACTTCTCCTTCTTCTTCCTATTTACCTTCTCAAGAATCTTCGAAAAGCTCTCGTTATCCTCACTAGTATATCTCCTAAAGAACTCATCTAGGGACAAATTAAGATCTATATCTTCATCTCCATCACCAGCATCTACTTCAACACCATGAAATTCTCTACCAGATACTCCAGGAGTTCTAGGGGTTTTACCATCAAATTCATCTAAAGGAGTGAAATTTCTCAGAAAAGTAGATCCAGGAGTTTGAGTTTTACCCTCGGTATCTCCAACATGATGATTCGCCTTCTTTCCACGCCTCTCGATAATCTTCAACTGGGCATCTCGGATTTGAATCGGGTCACGGGTTTTCACCGCTTGGATCCAATCGAGCCGATCCCTAAGCTTAGTTATATCTGGAAAGTAATCACGCTCGATGATCTTCTCGATTGCTTCAACATAAGCGTCCTCATCGAGAACTCTCATCCGTTTTCTAGGGTTTCGAGGAATGATCTCCGAGGAAGAACTGCGAGGCGTTGATCGGAGGGTATCATCGGAATAAGAAGACGGCGATGGAGAAGAAATCTGACGAGGAGAATGACCAGGTGAAAGAAACATCTTGAATCAGAAGAACGCGAATTCAAAAAGCACGAATGGAATTTGGAGCCGATGAATTTTGTCGAGAATTCGGACACTAGGGTTTGTTTTTGGGTAGACAGGAAAACAAAACGATGGTCGATGATTGCATCGGCGATGATATAATATTCCTTATCAATCCGATTATACGCGTTTTGTTTCCAGAATATTACATTATTTCCCCAAACGTTTTGATTCCTTTTGCTTTATACCCCGTAAGAAATCAAATCGTTATTATAACCCAAACATGAGGACGTTATTGCAAATAACTACTCTGTAATATCCATTTGGGCAAAATATTTTCTTTTTAAAGTCGGTGGCGATGTTCTTTGGCTCTCATGTTGGCTCAAATATAAACTATTTAAGGTAACATGGATCTCCCTCCATTAGCGAAATCCACAATTCTCTAAATCCGAGTGAATAAGTATCGAGATTTTGGCAACACTCTGTGTCAAAGCTTGCATAACATTATGGCCCAACATAGACGATCATGTGCAAAATTTGAATACAAAGACCACAATACTTCACACACAAATCCAACCTTAATTGATTCGGATTTTTTTTTTAATACAAACAAAGAGAGACAATACAAACATCTAAGGATTGGATCTGAAAGGATTTCGCTGGTTTGATCTTGGATCTACCCTTGGCGACGATGCATTGTATCCATGCAGCATTTCTCTGATCTTTGAGTACATCACTGCTTGTGACGCTTCACCACCATTCCCACCACTTTCCTGCTCTTTTATCTTTTCAAACAGATACTCTTTCTCTGCCTCCGCCTCGCTCAGCCTCAGTTTCAAATAGTTACTTGCGTATTCCTCTTCTGTTTTCTCCTTTTTCGCTTTCACAATCCTTTCCAATCTCTCTGCTTCCACTTTTGCCTCGTTTGCTTTTAACTGAAACATCTCTGCCTCTGCTTGCTTCAGCCTCACTATCCTCTCCACCTCTTCTATCTGTTGTTTCTTCTTCTGCCTCTCCATCTGCAGTTCCGCCACTTGCTTTGCTTTCTCTTCTACCTCTCTCTCGCATTCCTCAAGCCCCATTCGCGCTTTCTTGTACATCCTCGTCTTTTCCTCACCCACTATCTCCATTTTCCTCAGTGTTTCCTTTACAACTTCAGCAATTCGGTTGCATGCATCTTGAGGTGCTATCGTACCCCCACCTTCTCCGCTTTCAAGGCTCTTTGGAGAGTCCAATTCAATTTCTTCATACACAAAACATGGTTAGGTCTATAAAGAGTAAACCCTTATCATATAACAATAGCGAGTGGGCTTACCTTGGAAAAACATGAGTATCAACTTGGCCGCTGTTGCTTCAGCCAGTCCACCTTTAATCTTCTCCATAAGCTCCTCACACTTCCAGAAGAGTTTCCGGCCTCTTGTATCTTCGCTTCCACGGAAAATCCTACTAACGAAGTCAAGTTCCTTCATTAAAGATTCCCTATCCCAGTTTGGTGCACAGTGCTGAAACACATCTTTCACCCACCCCAGCAATTCAGAAGTATGGTTGCACGCTCGACACTTGAACAGCATTTCTCCCATCCCAGATACGCTCTTGGGAGAAACTCCCATCGAAATCTCCCCATCCCTAATAGCACAATCCGTATGAGTCCAATGAGAACACACGTCGCAGCCAATCCAGCGGCATGTGTTGACTGCAAAGTCAAACTTGTTACATATCACACACATGCACAGGTTGCAGAAGCCTTTCCTATTAGCGCATATCTCACAGGGACAACCATCAGCCGGGAGTTCGTTTTGGCAAGCTATGTTTCTGCATCTCTTGTACACAAAGATCTCGATGAGTGATGACTGAGAGAGATTGATGTTTGGGTGCAAGAATGCTTGGATACCAGTGTTTATAACCACAAGAACTTCAAGCTGCACTCGGTGAGCCCTGACAAGTGTCTTTGAAGTTAAATCAGATCTCGTCTGGACAAACTTCTGCAGAAACATAAACTCATCTATAGGCTGCGCACCATTTCCTTCAAGGATAGCCTTAAGACCATTCTTTAACTCCTCGAGATATTCTTCTGGTAATCGATGCATTCTCTCAGCGACTATGTCAAGTCTCTCTCTAGCTATGTCCCGTAGCGATACCTTATCAGCAATGGAAACATGGCGGATCACATGTTGATCATGAGAGTCAGGCCCTGTCTTTCCGCTATCTGTCTTCCTTCCCATAATAGATTTTGAGGTTGGCCAAGTTTCTTGAGAGCTAGCACTTTCAGCTGGTGATTCACGCACAATGCCAGAATTAGACCGTGACAAGTGGGGATCTGAAGATACAAGCGAAAGAGATGTTTGTAGTTGCTGACGTGGAGGTAGCATCTGGTGAGGAAGATTGGACCCAGATGATGTGCCCATCAATTTAGTGCTGCAGACACCAAGATAATGTCAATGTCAGATTCACCCCAAGGAACACATAAATCCCTAAAATACTTTACGACCAAATCACATACTAATTCAGGAAAGCCCAAAACATTTTGCAAAATCCCTAGAAATCCACCGACAGATAAAAACTACATCTCCTATGTTCAAATTGAGCTGAGATGATTAATCACTAGTGGAAGCTCAAAAAATACAAACACATGACAGAGTAAACACAAAACAAGCGCTAGAAAAAAACAAGTTGCTCGAATCTGTTTGCCCCGTAGATTATACGCTATAAAAGTCAAACACGAATCTTCATAAAATCAGAAAATCTTGCAAGTACCAAAATACATAGTCATAAACTGAATCAACCCTCAAAACAACGCATCCAACTCGATCACGAGAGTTATTGACTCTTTTTGTCACCGAATTTTCAGGACCAGCCTCGAACTCAACAACCAAAACAGATACGTTTTGCTGTATTCGCCTCAGACATAAAGAAAGCACCAAACAGACGAGAAAGGGAAAAAGACCGCCGGAAAATTAAGGACTCACCGGAGAGACGACGGGAGAGGACGAACGAGGAACCGTGACTCCGTGAGAAACCCAAAGGAAAGATAAATTAAACACTTTTTTGCCTGTTAAGACAGAACTATAAAAAAGACATACAGCTGCCAGTTCATTAATCTCTAACGGTTAACCTGACCAGCCGGTAACCTTCGACTTTTGTTGACTTTTTTAAACGCGTTCAACGTTTGAGTCGAATCTGTCCAAACAAAGTTTTAAACCAACCCAATTCGTACGATAACAACATCCCTCTATTTAATTAAAAATTACCATATGTCCCAAAATTTTAGTTTTGTTAGATAAAACTCGAAAAATCTTTCCAAAAACACCCCAACTGAATTTTTCTTAACGGTTATTAAAATTATACCGAGGAGGATCAACACAAACTGGAACAAAAACAAGCTCAATCAATTATTAATCTCTCCAACATAAATAGAGATTATCATTCGCTCATTGCCTATTGTTCTGAGTTTTGGGGTTCTACTTTTACTGCTACTACTAATAAAAGAAGAAGAATATGATGAGAATCGTAGCAGGGACATAAAACATTAGGCTTGTGTTCATTTCTTCCCATCCACTTCGACTGGTTCAACCACTTCAGCTTCAAACGTCTCTGCATCGTGAGAATGTGCCATCTGCTGTTGCTGCGGCTGCACCTCAGGGCTTGACCATTTCCCGGAAAGAGCTACATCCATCATCTCATATATCTTCCCACCCAGCTCTGCTGGATTATCGGGCTGTAGTTTTGAGAAACAACAATTAAGTTTTACCAGTATTTACTTTATTTCAATTCTAGAGACAACAAAAAGTTAAGAATGTTAATGTAGAATAGGACTCACCGTGAACCCACTAGAAACTAGTGCTGCGTCATACATAAGATCTATGGCTCTCATTGCATCTTCGTCATTTGGGTTACTATTGTAAGCAGCCTGCAGGGTGCAAGAAAAAAACAAGCCAAGCTCAAAAAGCGGCTCCTAGATTTAATTATAATAGCCAGGTACAAGTTATGATGAATGGTGACTTCACATTTATGTTCTTGATAATTGAGTGGTCGGGATTGATCTCAAACACTCTTCTCCCTTTCATGTAGTCGAGGCTTATTGTGTCACCAGTTGATTGTGCCTTCATTAGCCTGTCCAGATAACATATTCTGTGTTAGTTCACCAGGGGCAAAAAAGGAGAACGGAAATCCTTGCTTAAGAAAAAGGTCAGATCTTACCTCTCCATATTGGCTGACCAACCAAATTTACCAGATACAAGAACACAGGGGGAAGAACTAAGACGGTTGGAAATTTGAACACTGGCAACCTTGTCACCCAATCGTTTCTTTATCCAGTCACAAGTCTGTCCAAACTCTTTTTTCACTGCTGCCTCTTTCTCCTCGTTCTTGTCTCCTGTCAATACAAAGATCAAAGCCAGAATTTGTTATTATACATAAGTGATTACCTGACATGCTAAATCAAGGAATTACATCAGGCACTTGCCTAGATCCAAGTCTTCCTTGCTGATATCTACAAAATCCTTCTCCTTATAAGCTTTTAAACTCTGTACGGCAACTTCATCAATAGGCTCTACCAAATATAGTACCTACGTTCACAATACAAAGAAATACATGTCAATCACCTCTGAGTTAATAGGAATATTTGCAAGGAAGAACAAAACGAGGCCCCATTCAGAAGAACAACACATACTTCAAGTCCTTTCTCCAGCATCTTTTCGAGGAAAGGTGCATTCTTAGCACTTGTAATGCTGTCAGAAGCAATGAAGTATATGGCTTTCTGTTCAGGTTTCATGTTCTCAACATACTCATCCAAGCTGATCATGTCATTCTCACTCTGGGAGGAGAAAAATCGAAGCAGTGGAGCTATACGCTTGTGGTTTTCACGGTCTTCGATGCACCCTAATTTCAAGTGTTTGCCAAAATTATCCCAAAACTTCTCATAGTCCTGTATAGGTTAACAATGCCATTCTCATTCGTCAGGAAAATCATCACCAGAACGTAGCAGTGATTTCTAAAGGGAATTAAAAAAGGTTAAACTGTAAGCTTAGGGGAACAAGAGTTATGAAACATACTTCTCTGTTTTCACTCAAGGATATACCCAAAATCATATCAAAAGCCTTCCTCACTAGACGTTTCTTCATGATCCGCACCTTGGAGACACAATACAAAATCGTAAGCTTAACATAGCATTGCACTTAAAACAAAACATATATCATAAAGGCTTTGCATACGAATTGGATATGAGCGCTTACTATGCGACTTTCTTGAAGAATCTCACGTGATACATTAAGTGGGAGATCATGCGAGTCCACAACACCTTTAACAAAGCTCAAGTACCGAGGAAACTGGCCACAAACACCACAAAAATGATATCAATATAATTAGAAAGACAGAGGTTTCTTGAAAGAAATTTGAACCACACCAAAAGAAACTTTTCTCACCAGCTCCCCATCAAAGTCATCTGAAATGAAAACTCGTTTAACATAGAGCCTTATGTTCTTTGTCTTTTGATTGACTATGTCATCCTTCCCCGATGGTGAAACAGGTGGCACATATAGGATAGACCTAAACTCGACTTCGCCCTGAGCATTGCCAACAAGAGAATCAAAGAGCATTATATTTCAGTGGATCGTCTAACAAAGACGATCTAATTCGGCTGTTTAATGGAAATATCCAATTCAATAAATGTGTTCCTTTGAAAATACCTCTGTCGTGAAATGGGATGAAGCCAATGGGTCCAAATACTCATTGAAAGCTTTTCTGTAAAACTCATTGTATTCTGCTGTTGTCACCTCCTTAGGGTTACGCAGCTGCAATAAATAAAATACACTGTTAAATTGATTCAGAGTGCACTCAAGATACATTGACAAGTCCTTACCCAAATCGGTTGTGTCTCATTTGTAAGCTCCCAATCCCAGTATCTCTCAACAACCTTCTTGGTCTTCTTCTTTTTCTGTTACAAGAAAAATAGTCCCCAACCCTAAGCCAACTTTTCTTACACATCTAGCTATCTTCTGATGCTGATTAAGATATTTCCAGAAGCTGATCAAGGTATTTCTTAGAACAGGTAAAGAGACGCAGGTATATATACCTCAGTTTGGTCATCTTGGTCATCTTTTTTTGTTTCAGTTGGATCATCTTCAACCTCAACCTGCAAGAGAGAGAGCCAAATATACAAAGCCAGTTAATAAGGTAAGAATATTAGTTGCATCTGACACAAAAGTACATATGTTTAAGTTCACAAATCTGCTAACTCTGGTGATCATACCTCTTTTGTGTATCCTTTTTCCTGCCAAGTGTAAATAGGGAAAGAAACAAACTGGGAATAGTTTTTCACGAGCTTCTGAATCCGCTCAGGATCTGCAAAGTTTTTGGCTTCTTGCTGTATTGGGGAAAGAAATAATAGAGATAATTTAGTATGTCATGTCTTCTGAAGGAACAAATACTCAGAATTGATCTACAAATTAAATATCAAAGCATAACGAACCTTAAGATGCAAAGTAATACGAGTTCCTCTAGGAATGAGAGATTGTGGGTCAGTATCTTCCTGAATGGTAAAACTGCTTGAATTTGCTTCTCCTTCCCATACATATTGTTTATCAGACTTAGGGCTCTTGGTTGACACAATTACCTTCAAAAGATAGATAGATGTGAATTATGGTATTGAATTGGTGGAGAGGTGAGTATATCAATAAAGGAATCTGCAGACATCACAACATAAGAACTTACCCGATCTGCAACCAAAAATGCTGAATAGAACCCTACACCAAATTGACCAATTAAATTGTTGTCACCACCTGCATCCTTGCTATCCTGAAAATGTTACAACAATGCTTAGTTGATCAAGTGATTCCATGAAAGAGAAGCAATAGTATCAGAGAAACCAGTAAGACCTTTAGAGCTTTCATGAACTTGGCGGTTCCACTTTGAGCAATAGTCCCAAGACAGTCAACTAATTCTTGCCGTGTCATACCAATACCAGAATCACTGACAAAGTGGGAAAAAAGCATTGACAGCATATTATTATCTACTAACCATTTGCTCAAAACGAAATTTATACATTTAAATCAGAAACTAATAAGTCATACGTGAGAGTTATGATTCCATTCTCCTTGTCTGCATAGATACGTATATCAAGATCAGGAGCATCTTTTGAGAGCTCAGGGTTGGTAACGCTCAAATAACGAAGCTTATCCAATGCATCACTTGCATTACTGTTGAACAACAAATCAAGTAAAATATAGATTACTAAATATGAGTCCGTTACACAAAAACCATTACGAAACAAAAAAAGATAGAGAATAATACGATACCTAATAAGCTCCCGAAGAAACACCTCCTTATTGCTGTATAAGCTGTTGACAATAAGGTCCATGAGGCGACTAACCTGCCATTTGTTTCAAACATTAGTGACGAGGACACACACAAAATTGATCACAAAACAAGAAATCATCTAAACACACAGATCGTACGTACTTCAGCTTGATACTCGAATTTCTCAGCCGGTGGAGGAGCTTGTGAGGAAGAATCTGATGCTGCTGCACTGGATTCGTTCCGGTATCCCATAAACCAATTGGTTTTCATGTTCAATTGAGCAAATGACCCACTATTCTTAGATTGTCCATTGGTTAAAGATGAGTACCATCTCGATTCAGTGTCACTTCTCTTGACATCCTAAAAGGGGGGAAAATAGTGACACTGTAAGTAATCCAATCAATTCTCTTCGCCTATCATACGAAAGCCAATTGGCCACTGAACCGAGAAACCAAAACCCAAAGCGAGGGATAGATGAAGGAAATTGAAATGAATACCGTGGCAGATGGGGAAGAACGGGAGGTGGAAGCTGCGGCGGCGATACGGAAGCTTTGGTTACCGGAGCGTAGGAGGGTAGAGACGGAGCGCTTAGAGAGCCTGATCATCGTCGCAAACTTCTAAAATCTCGGAAGAGAAAAGAATGGTGGATTTTGATTTCGGTAGCACTCTGAGCTAAGAAGAGAGACGATTGGGGTTTAGTAGGGTTTTTAGGCCAAAGCCGAAGCTTCTGGATTTGAAGGGTAATTCCGGTATTTGGTTTTCTCATAATTATTTTGTGAACGGTAAGTATGAATACATTAATTAAGGATAATCCTGATTAAAACCTTATTGGCTTGTATAAGAAATCATATTGCTTTAGAATGTATGCAATGAAGAAGATAACTAACACGAAAATAAACCAACATACAAACGCTATCCCAACAAGAACATGTACCAAAAACACAGTTTTATTATTTGATCGGATCACGAAAGGGGTGAGTATAAGAAATCCAACAAAAAATGTGATATGTCCAGATGCGGTGACACGTATCAACGGTTGATTATACAATATGAACAAGGCTTCGATTAAAGTTGAAGTGAGAATACGCATGATGAATTGTACCATCAAACGTATCGAGCGAGAAACCATATATGGAATAAAATAAACTCACATAACGACGATAAATCTGATTCCCCGTTTGAACATGTCTTCCCCTTCTAGACGACTAGACTTGATAAGGTTTGATAGACTGAGGAAAAATCCGATGACGAGTTATTGTCAAAACTTTATGTTGGTGGCTAAGCTCAAGATTTTTGGTAAAGATGATATCAATATGTATCACATAAGTGTGTATCTAATAAATAAAATAAAATTAAGAGAAACTTAAAATAATGGACTGTATGTAAGCAATGTCAATAACGAAAAAAATAAATAATGGAAAGGGACATATAATAAACTTGTAAAAACCTCAAAGATAATTATTAATTTTAAAGATTTTTACAAAACTTTATATCTCTGTCCATTAATTGTTTCTTCTAAAAATTGCATTGCTCAATCCATAATTTTACACTTTGTAGATGATAAATTCAACTGCAAAAAAATTGTAAGAAAGAATGTATAAAATATCTATTTTCTCTTAGAAGTTGTGGTCGCTTCCCATTGTTTGTCACTTACTCACTTCTGTGAAGATAAAGTGGACTCGATACTCGATAAGAGATTTCGTCCAAGAGGATAGGGTACTAAACGTACTAATCTCCAAAGAGGAACATGAGATGAGCTATACGCCAAATCTCTACCATATTTCTCCGAAAATTTGCACCACGAAAATGTTTGAATGGACGCTATCTCTGAAAATGTTTAACCACCGATAGAGTTTTTAAATTTGTGACCTAAATAATTTTATTAGTGTCCAAAATCATTGGAACATATAACATATATAATCAAATTACTACGTTCTCAATATCGCCTGGGTTTCAATCGGTTTCCACATTACATATAATCAAATTACTACTTTGGATTCGTCACACTATTATCTGTCACATAAAGATTGCACAAGCCATATATTAAACATCTGAGAGCAAGCTTTGTATACACCACCAAAGTACAAAACGCATAATTTTTTTCCCGCTTGCAAGATTTCACCAAGCCAAACAGCTTTTTTGACTTGAGTTTGTTTCTTCCTAGTGCATGTGCCACAAACAAACCCAAACCAAAAAAAAAAAAAAAGNAAAAGAAAA
>Ga0041059_1001663_pt1 | contig 17371 bp, 10 predicted proteins | sample AraColnosormetaG_FD_56232 | JGI IMG/M metagenome (GOLD analysis project Ga0041059, IMG submission 56232) | Arabidopsis roots microbial communities from North Carolina, USA - Col MF nosort | ecosystem: Host-associated > Plants > Roots > Unclassified | place: USA: North Carolina | collected...
ATGATATATATATATATATATATATATATATATATAGTATACAGATGAATCATATCATTAAATATCGATAAACGACATTAATGTTGGAGATGAATTTTGAATCATACGATTAAATGTTAAACCTTTTCGTTTTCAGTTCCCATTTATTTTCCTCCTGTGGGAATTTTGATCATCACAAACTTTCATTGACCTTTCTGATTTTTCTCACTTTGATCGAAAGAAGCGATTAAGGGGGTTTAGCTATAATCCGGTATGTTCCTAGTAAAAGCCCATCAAGATTTCCAACTTCAGTGAGTCATGCTTGTGTTTTGTGTAACACACCTCTAATCGTAATGAAATATTCATTCCGTTTGCAAAGAGTGTCGTTTAAGATTTAATTTTTGTTTCATTAAAGAGTGTCTTTTGATATTTCCAATTTAAAATTTGAATAAAAATCCTTTTTTTAACTCTATTGCTTTAATGTATTAATAGGAGATAGTATAATTTTATTTAGTGTATTAATAAGGAGTATAGAACTTTTAACATGTGTGAAAAATATGGAATGACTCTTTTTGTGGAACAGAGGGAGTATGATTCACTATCAAATTCTTAATTTTTCATCTTTATTAAATTTATAAATATCTTTATGGTTTTATTTTAATAACTTTTTGTTTGCATCACCTATTTAATTATTGCCGACTTTATTTCAATTTTTAGTCACTAATAATTCTTAAAACCAAAAAGACCCATTAGAATCTACGTAATTCGTCACTAATAAAATCCATACAAGATGATATTTCTATGTTAAGTTCTAAGTGAGAAAATAAGATATTTGAATAAGTAATTCTTAACGTATTATATATCTAATCTAGCATAATTCATATGATATGGCCCAATCAAGATAATTAATTACGAGACAGTTGTGCAAATTCGGAAAATTTGTGTGGAGATTGATGGGAAAATACAACTATTTCGCACGTGAACTAGACGACATGTAACGCTAATAAGATAGCTCCGATTATCATTTTGTTATCTATAATTCTATATAGCTTGACTAGTCAAAATGGGCAAAGGCTTCTAAGTTCTTCTAATGATGATCGTATTGACAAACGACAATGATTTTGTTATTGTTCTTGTGTATATATCTCACATTTAATACGAGAACAGAAAACTTCTATCTCTCTTTTTTGTTGCAACTTCCATGCGAACAAACATTACCTCTAACGTATAGATTAACTCTATATCAAAGAGAAAGTTCATCCATAAATCACCTTTTGCATTGTTACATCGATAAAAGGATACTAAAATCTTATTAAAAAGTAGGTGAAAATAATTAAACAAGATTTCAATATTGATCTTTTTGTAAACGCACTAATGACTTTTTATATCGTTAAGATACTCTTAATGGCGATGGCTGAACCCTGCTATTTGGTCAACAAATGCATCGATTTCATCTCCGTCTTCAAGATCAAGCTGCAATTCCTTTTGTTTCTCAATATGATTCATATGTAACATTTCTATGACAAAAATAAATAAATACCTCATTGGGAGTTTGATTGGGTTTGATCCTAATTCCATCGCAGTGAAACCTAAAAGCTGACATTTGTTGTCCAACTTTGTCGGAATATGCTTGCATCATCGTACGGAGCTCAACGTCCCTCTTAATCCGGAAGTACACACATATGTCATCCTATTTTATTATATTTACAAAAATTTAACATGTTAATCTATACGCATGTTAACTCAGCTTAATTTTAGATTGGTTAAAATTAAAAATATTATCATCTTTGAGGTTGTAGAAAGTATTCACTTATAGAAAATATGTATTTTTCTGTCAACGATTTAACCAACAGAAAAAAACCTAGAAACCTAGCACTTAGAATCAATGAATTCTTTGCTGTTTTGCATAATCTCCAAATACTTGTGTATGGAAAATTTATTGTTTTCACAATAGCATAACAAGAAAGTGGTCTTTTTAGAAAAAAATTTAACTTATAATAACATTAAGATTATTACAAGTACCTGACTTTTGATTTTGATGGTGATATGTGACGGCGGAATCAACGGTTTTTTGTCAGCTGCCGACATCTTCACACTTCACTTTCTAAGGTGACGGTTGGATAGTTCTTAACTGATTACTTACATGCAATATTTATCTATATATACAACAAACGTAAGCACATACAGTATATAAGTGACGATATAGATACAGATATGGGTCATATCATTAAATTATGATTAACACTAATTAAAGTTGGATATGAATTTTGAATCATACCCATTAAATTTTAAACCTTTTAGTTTTCTGTTCCCATTTATTTCCCTCTCGTGGGAATTAAAGTTGATCGTTTTGATCATCGCAAACTTTTATGCACCCTTTCCGTTTTTTTCTTTCTCACTTTGACCAAAAGAAACGATTTGAAACGAGACTAATCATTTTTGTATTCAGATTTAGAGGATCACAGAAGGGTCTCCAGTAATCTATTAAGGGCTTAGCTATATTCCAGTATGGGCCTAGTGAAAGCCCATCAAGATCCAACTTCAGTGTGTCATGTTTTTGTTTTGTATAATAAGCTTGTGTAAAAACAATTATGATATATCAAGTTCTTGTTCGTTTTCATTAATGAAACTTGTTTGATTTACTAAGGAGGAAAATATTAAAAAGGAGCCCAAGATAATATAATTTAAAAAATCAAGGAAAAAGACACCATAAAATCAAAAAACAAAAAGACCCCAAGAGAATCATTACATATAGACACAGTAACTGTGTTTTTTTTCGTTTTTCTTCCTTTTTTTTTTCCAATAAAATGGAGACACGATTTTACAGCATTTTAAGAAGAAGAAACAACTTCAAAGAAGAAGGAATCATAATCGTGATACTAAAGGTGGGTGAGCTCCAAATCATCTTAGGAACCTTTTTTTTTTGTGTGTGTGGGTAATTTCAAGAAAGACGACAATAAAACATAAAAAGAACCATTGCTTTTAGATGTGTAAGCACTGTGACTTTTTTTTTAGCAGCAAGCAAATCCATCTTTGTGTCTGTCAAGAGTCCACAGCTGGAGCTTGCATGCAGCAGAGCCATTTTTTCTGAAACCAAAGATAAAACCCCATTTAGTGTGACAATGGATCAAGGAGATAAAGATGAAGAAGAGGAAACTTACAGGCTGAGGTTTACTAGGATCTCCTCCTCCAGATTTAACATGACCCTCACTGGATTTACCGGGTGATCCCGGTTTGCCACCGGTCTTTTTCTCATCCCTAGCTTTGTTGAATATCACTGTAAAACCTTCTGCTGATGCTGGATCATTCACATCCCATTCACCAAATTTTGGCAAGGGACGACCTTTGTCCTGTTGTTCATATAAAAACCAAATGGTGAAATCAAGAAATAAGTTCAATCTTGCCAAGTAGATGAATTCATAAGCTAAGCAAGTCTTAAGTGGGAGCACATACAAAAGAGAAGAGGCAAGGATAAACCGAAAAAAAGAATCAACCAAGTAAATAAGAATGAGGACTTAAGGAATGGAACCTTTTCTATCATCAATAACGAGGAAAAAATGGTTTGTACAATTTGCCCAAACTAATTATAATTCCATTTTGTAGCAAACAATATAGAGCACAAGTCAAAAGGATTACCAAAACCAAACCATAAGAGAAATTTTAAAGTTCCAAACAACTTTATAATCCATTTGATTAGGTGAGAAAATAATAAAACCAAAAGTTTGAAACTAGTGGATTTCAATTGTGTCTCTAAATAAGCAAACAAATCCACAAGGCAAAAAGAACTTTTGCTTGTCCATAAACAATGCCACACAATATTCATGCCTCTTTCACTATCAATAAAATCAAAGAACAACAATCTGGGGAAAAAAAGATAAGCTAACACAAAGACAACAAAACAACTTCTCTTTATCAAACCTTTATTTCATCTCAAATCCAAAATCAGAAACCCTGAATCAAAAATCTAAGCTTAATCAATCAAATTCAGAAAAAGATCAAAACTTGAATAAAACCCGAGATCCAGAATCAGGATTATCAGATTCAACAACAAGACAATAGCTCATCAGAATCACAATTTCACATCTGTTTTTCTATTTAATCTAAGATTTTCAGCGGATATAAAAGAAACAACAAAAACCCTCCAATCAAAAGGAAACATATAATCATCTAACTCACCAAAACGAAACTAAAATTCTCAAAACCAAACAAATCGAATTCAAAACTGTTCTCAAGCATATGTATATAATAAAGAGAGGAGATTTAAACGCACCGACATGGCGTCTGCAGAAAGGAGGAAGATTTATCCCAAGAAAACTGGAGAAAACGATTTGAGGGAGAAATAGGAGAAGAAGAAGCCGCCGAGAAAACCAAGGAAAGTGAGAGAGAAATATATTTTTGATCGGAGAATATGGGAGACGAAGAAGAAAAAGAGAAAAGAGAGACTTTTTTAATTTTTCTCTCCTTTTCTGATTTTTCCTTTCTTTCTATAAAAATTCTTTTTTGCTTCTCTCTTTATTATCTCTCTCTCGGTGTGCGATGTCTGTAACGGTTTATATAAACGGAGTTATTAGACCCAAGTGACGTGAATCACTGTCTTTGGGTTTTTTTTTTAACGGAAAGATGAGCTGGCTAACGACTGTTAATTGAGGAGAGAGCATATATGTTGGTTCAGACCGATGTTAAGCGAGTGACTTGCTGGCACTGTTTTGTCTTTTTGCATTTATTCTTTTCTTTTTTTTCAGCTAAAAAAGGTTTTTCATTTAATTATTATTAAATAGATTATCAATTTGAACCATACACATATCAATTGGCTAAATCAATCTTCAGTCTTGTAAAAGATAATCTGAATCGATTTATCAATTAATCAAGTGGTCTATTTGTTTGATGAAATATGATTACTTTTAAGTAAATAATAGTCTTTTTTCCTCTTGTTTGATAAAAATTCTTAATCTAAAATGTCATCTGTCATCACTCTTTCTACCAATTTTACCAAACTAATTATATCTTAATCCACTTGCTCCATTCATTTTATACTCTTCAATATCTTTAATTATTTAGTATGGAGAGCAATAAACAATAGAGATTTGGTAAATTCAATAATTAATTTGTTGAATAGTAGCTGCGACAATTTGTTCATAATCATTTTGTTTACTCATAATAGGTGTAACCAAAGTTTAATATAATAATGATCTAAACATGTTATATATTTGATCTTAATTAAATTGTTAGTAGACTAACAGACAATGAACACATTTAAACATATAATAATATTTGTGTTACAGGAGGCTCACGAGTGGGTATTGCAAAATGGAACAAATCCAGTGATGCAAATCTGACTAACTGTTAGATTCTGTCTGCATCAAGATCCATCAGACACCATTCCAACACAACAACTAGTTTCTCGTTGTTCCGACATATTCATCAAAAAGAATCTTCAAAGACACAGAAGAAGCTTTTTTTTTTTGCTGCCATGGCTCTGCATCATTTTTCCCTGAACCATTATCTTTGGTGAGTCCAGATTGATTACAGGTGAATTCAGCACATGAAATGACAACACAGCTCCAGCTATTAAGAGCTTGTTCCTCCTCCTGCTTTGTCTCTGTAAAGAAAGACTTGGCCAGAGAGTCCAATATGTAAGAAACGAACAAACAAACAAGATCTTTAATGCAAGTGGAGTTAAAGACAGCGTTTATCAACCCACCTGGAAGTTTAAGAGATTCAATCAAACTCTCCTTTGGTGTAGTTTTTGAGTTGTATTTGTCAGAGAAAGGAGCCAGTAAGGTTGCACCTTCACTGTCTTGCTTGTCTTGTTCTGTATAACAGTACAAGCTTAAGCTTCTGGAACTGACTGGCACTCACCTCAAGAAAGTAAAATAATCATCACTATGATGCATAATTTATTGTCAATCAGAGAGAGAATGAGTAAGATGCATACTGTGAATCAGACAAAGTTCAAAGAGCTTTAGCTGGTTCTTCGAGAGAACATTACTTTGCAAATCCAGCTCTTCACGGTGACAAACTGCAATATCATCTAGAAAACAGAAAACACTATAAATAAGGATTTGTAAGGATCTCAGAGAGAGTAACAAACATTAGGATTCAGAACGAACCGTGCTACAGAGAAACAGATGCCTGTAATAAGCGTTAATACTAATTTGCGTACGGAAGTTGATCATATGATTACTCTTAAAGCTCGTTCTGATGTTAATCCTTCTTGTTACTTTGCAAGGCCTTCAGCTTCTCCATGGCCATTTTCAAGTTTCTGTGTGAATCTTGTGACAAGCTCATAGATGTTATGAATCCTCTTGCAAGTAAATCTTTCAAGATAATATCAGCCCCGGAGAATGCTGTTTCCCGGGCAAGTAACCCCCTGATGAGAGCTTTGTATGTAGTCGCATTGGCTAAAAATCCATCTCCTTTCATCTCTTCATAGAGTTCAAATGCAAGTGCCATATCACCTTTGGCGCAAAGTCCAGTAATCAAAACATTGTATGACACAAGATCAAGCTTCAGCCCACAATTGCTCATGACGACTCTCAATTCCAGGGCCTCTATAACATTACCGTTCTTGCAACACAAGTGCATTAGAGTAGTGAAACTAGCAATAGTCGGAACCAACTTCATTTTCAGCATAAACCGAAGAAGCAGCGTGGCTTCGTCAGCCTTACCGCATTTTGCAAGCGCTCTTACCATTGCACTCTCAGCTACATTAGGCGGACATATCTTATGTGCTATCATCTCTTCCTTCACCACAAACGCAGTCTTTATATCTCCCACTCTACAAAGTCCGTTAATCAGACCAATGTACTTCCTACTCTCGGGAGATATCCCTTGCTTCGACATTTCGTGCAAAACCATGCGAGACTCCTGGAATCTGTGGTTCCTGTTGAGGACACTTACCATGGCGTCACAAGTATCTTTGTCAAGCGAGATTCCGAGAGAGGTCATGACTTTAACCAAATCAAATGCCCAGTTGATTTCTCCATTTGCACAACACTTGGAGATTAGCATGTTGAACGTATACCTGTCAACTTCAACACCTCGGCATATGAATGCTTTCAAGATTTTAAGACCAATCTCCAACATGTTGGATTCACAAATTCCGAGAACAAGAGAATGGCATGTGAGCTTGTCAGGTAAAATGCCGTTCAGTATGATGGATCTATACAGCAGAAAGCTTGTGGATACATCTTTCCTCTTTGAATATCCATGCAAGAGAATATTGTAGGTAGTCAGATTAGGACCCCCATTTTGGTTCCCCATTTCGGGAAGTAGGTCATTTGTCTTCTCTATTTTCCCCATCCTTGAGTAACCGTCTATCATTGCATTTGTTGTGACAATATCAGGGGTATGGCCAAGGTTATCCATTTGCTCCCGAAAATAAATACCAGCTTTCCACTGGCCAGCCTTGAACATACCATCCACAAAACAGGTATACATCACTTTGTTCGGAAGTACATTACCTCGAGCTTCAGCTTCCTTAGCAAAGAGTATGGCAATAACAGTCTTGCCCTTCCTACACAATCCAGAAATAAGACTAGTATATGTATAACTGTCAGGCAGAATGCTTCGTTGCACCATCTCACCAAAAAGTGAGACAGCCTTGGCCAAGTTCCCTGATTTACACATTGCAGTGAGTAGTGTGTTGTACATTACAGTATCAACAGCTGCAGGAACAGCATGGAGGCTTTTCAAAAACTTCTCTGCCTCTCTTAAATGCCCACCTTTGCATAATCCCTTGAGGAGACTACCATATGTGAAGAATGTTGGGTGATGACCAACTTTGGTCATCTCATCAAATACAGAGAACGCTTTTAGCCCTTCACCTGAGTTTCCATACCCATTGATAAGACAATCAAAGCTAACAGTGTTAGGAAGAATACCATCACTTGTCATGCAACGCATAAATTCTTCTGCCTCAGCCACTTTACCAGCTTTACACAGTGAAGTAACAAGTACATTGAACGTGAAATGGTCTCGAGTATGCCCCTCAAGGATCATAGCTTCATAAATTCTTATTGCTTCCTTTAAGCATCCCATCCTACAACAATTGTATATCAGGGTTGAGTAGATGATGCCATTTGGACTAAGACCAACTCGGTAAATTCTACATACTATCTCCTTCGCAGTTTTAAACCTCCCCACCTTGCAAAATCCATTTATAAGAGCAGAGTATGTGACAATATCAGGATCAATACCATCTTTGCTCATTTCATTAAGCAGAACAACTGCCTCATCCAGAAACCCATTTTTGCATAACCCATCAATCATTCCAGTGTATGTTATTCGCCCAACACATACCCCATTTCTCTTCATTCTCATGTAAAAGCCTCTTGCTAGGTCAAACTCTGCATTCTTGCACAACCCATCTAAAAGTACACCATAACTAACTTCAGAAGGTGTAAGACCTTTTGCTTCCATCATATAAAACATCTTCAAAGCCTCTTTAAAGTTTCCCTCACTAATGTGTCCATCAATCAAAGCATTGAAAGTAACATGATTCGGGGAAAGTCCAAAGCTTAACATCTCGTTCAAAAGTTGACTAGCAATGAGCACCTTTCCTTCATTAGAAAACCCGTTAATAAGTGTATTGTACGTGACTTCGTTGGGGTGAATCATCCTCTTCCTCATATCCCTCAGCAACAAATAACCTTTGGCAATTCTATTGCTTCTGCACAAATCATGGATAAGCATATTATAAGTACAGACATCAGCGTCGACCCCTTTCGACTTCATGTGATCTAGAAGCTCAATAGCAGCTTTAAATCTTCCCTTTTTACAATACCAATGTAACACAGTATTGTATGTAACTATAGTTGGCGCATAACCACTCTTCTCCATCTTTTGCATAAGATAAGACGACTTTTCAAAGCTTCCTTCAGCACAGAGCACATTAATTAGTATATTGAAGGTAGCCACATCGGGACAAATCTTCCTCTTAAGCATTTCCTTCAAGAAAGACCAGACTGACACATCTTCACCACTCTTTACAACGGAACCTAGTATTGCATTACAAGTATATACAGAAGGGTTGAATCCATAAAGACCCATCAAGCGAAATATTTCCAGAGAATCTTGAATCATTCCTTCCCTCAAGTACACTCTAATCAAGATGTCGTAAACAGAAGGGTTTGAATTGCAAAGACGGTACGTGGTCATCAAAGCACCAAAAACAAAGCTTGATTTACCACTCATCAAAGATAACTCTTTTAAGATGTGTCTTGCTGGGTCATACATTCTAGCTCTAACTAGTATATGTGTAGTAATACAGACCAACTGAACAATATGGTCAGTCTCCAAACCAGGCTGCTTCACTACCCATTTAAGAAACTTCAAAGCCAGCTTCCCATGAACCAGTCTAAGACGAGCCTGCCTATAATCCATATGATTTAGAGATCCCCAACGGTCAATTGTAAGAATGTTGTATATGCTCTTCTCCATATCAAATCCTGTTTCATAACTCCCCAACAAGTTCAAATCTTTAGTCAAACACATCTAGAATATTTAGGAAATAAACATGATAGGATTCAAAATTCAGCAATAGCCACAAAATTTTTCACTCTACAATTCTAAAAATTGAATTTTTACACTTCTAATCAGGATCCTGCTATATACTATACATGAAAAGCTTGAATTGATTTTAAAATAAATCTGGAAACGCAATAAGAATATGAAGAAAACAAACTCACCAGAGACACCAAATGCTTGGTGAGAAGCAGAATCATCCCGTTTCGAAGTTTTGACAGCGCCGGAAGAAAACCACACTCGAGAGAAACATCCGAATTTCGAAAAACTGAGTTGTAACAGAGAGATTGCTCCATTTCTATGAGAAACTAAGCTCGATAAACCTGACATATCTGCTTCTTCAGTCAATTCAAAATGTTTGTTTCTCCTTCGCTGTGTTGCTCTCTCTCGCCACAAGCTGGAAACGTCGTTGGGCCAAAAATTAAAAAGGCCTGTTTTGTATATATATAATGGGCCTCTTGGTGTAAGCCTATCTATATACTCGACTCGTGTCAATCTAAATCAACACGTGCCTATTGACGAAATAAAAAGTGGGCCCTGTAACTAGCGAGTTCTCATTTAAACGGACGGCTGAGATTTAACAGCAGGATCGCAGGGTGGTTGAGCTGTCGATGACGACTTAAAGTTTTGCCTTGTTCATTTACGTGAAAGCAACTTCCGACTTTCACGCGTGCGAGATTTTATTCCATTTTCTTTCAGCTCTATTTATTAAATAACACATTTCACCACTAGAGGTTTTTGGCTCAAACCATTGCAAGAAACTTGAAAAATAAAATTGCATATCCCATTAGAATTTAGAAGCTTCAAAACAACAACCAAAAACCAAAACAAAAAACGTCGGATCATATGAATATTTTTATTTTTCTTTTAGATTCAAGTGACACATCTTTAGTTTCTTATTCACTTAAAAATATTATTAGAAGTGGAATATTGAAGAAATGAAACAAAATATAAATGAAAAGGAAGAAATTAATTAAATGTGATAGCGAAGAGGTAAGAAAGTGAAAGGGAGAATCTCCAATATTGTAGAAACTTCCAGATTCATGACTCTTAAGTAATCTCAGGACCATTTTCAGCTTCGTTTTTCTATCACACACTATAGCCGGTCTCCACCTCTTATTCACCGGGTGTAACCAGTAAACTCATCCTCTTCGCTATAAATGACAGTCACAGAGCCACCGTCACTGCTTACTTACGCCGCACGTCACATCTCTTTTTCTTCTTCTTCTTCTATTCCTCCCGAGAAGAAGATGAAAAATGTTGACAGAAGAAAGAGAGCACAACCTGGGATTAGCAAAAAGATAGTTTTGCCCTTGTCGGGAGTGTGCTCTCTTTCCTTCTGCCACCATCATTGCGCATTGCGCCATGTTGTGTGATCGTGTCATGAGCGTATGTTATGTATATAGATCGCGTCACAAGGTTTCTTCACTATCAAGTAAGGTACGTAACTTTGATCAATCTTGAAATTGGGTTTTGGCTTTTGATTTCTCTATAAATCATTCCCTATTTAGAAAATGAGCTTTTGTTCAAGATTCTGAGATAGATTTATATGAAAACAGAAACCTAATGGTTCAATATAAACTCATTGAACCAAAGGCCACACATAGTGTTTATACAAAATCAAATGAAAAAATATCAATCAAAACGAAAGAATTAAAAGTGTTATACTAAGATACAACGTACACGATGCTGTCTCCTTCTTCATCTTCCGAAACAATGTCATCAAGACTTAACCCACAAGAGAAAGACAATGTAGGTTTCATCTTCGGAACCGGACTTGGCTCAATCTCATTGTTAAGTATCTGAAGAACACGTCTCATAGATGGTCTCTCATTACTATCTGGATGGGCACATTTAAGACCCACAAGCAAAAGTTTCTTCATCATTTCTTCATCAAACTCACCTTTCAATCTCTCATCCACAGCTTCAAGAACTCTTCCTTCACTGTGCAATCTCCAAACCCAATCCACTAGATTCACTGTCTTTTGACTCTCTGGTTCTTTATCTATTGGCCTTCTCCCACAAGCAACTTCTAGGATCACCACTCCGTAGCTAAAAGCATCTGTTTTCTCAGTCGCTGTGCCGTATTGGAGATACTCTGGTGCGAGGTAACCCATTGTACCAGCGGTTAAAGTTGAGACAGGGCTCTTATCATGCTCCGTGAGTCTAGCTAGACCAAAATCTCCCAGCCTTGCGTTGAAGTTTATGTCAAGCATTATGTTGCTCGTCTTAATATCTCTGTGAACCACTTGCTGCTCACACTCATGGTGAAGATAAGACAAAGCTGATGCTAAACCAATCGCTATATTCAGCCTATGAGACCAGTCAAGCGCCACAGCTCCTGTTTGTGATTCTTGATACAGAATCTTATCAAGACTTCCATTAGGCATGAACTCATAGACAAGAAGCAATTCACCTTTCTCGTTACACCAACCCTGCAACTGAACAAGATTCTTGTGCCGCAAGCAAGCAATAATCGATAACTCTGCCAAAAACTCTGTTTTACCTTCGGTTGAATTATGCCTCGATCTTTTCACAGCAGAGATCGTCCCAGAGGAAACAAACATAGCTCTGTAAACATTCCCAAACGCTCCTCTTCCAATGACTCTACTTGAATGAAACCCTTTAGTAGCTGTGTAAAGCTCTTTATAGCTAAACTCTCTTAAACCAGTGATTAGCTCAGTCTTAAGCTCCTTCTCTGCTTTCACACTTTTCCATTTCTTCAAAGTAAAGTACCCAAACACAAAGAGAGCTAAACAGATTAACACCGGACAAGAAATACCAAGTCCAATAGCAAGATTGTGTCGATGCCTCCGCTTCTTACTCGGTATCACAACAGGATCATCATTCACCACAGAACTATCTGAAACATTGTGAAGATGATTAGATTTCGATCTCACCGGAAGAAATCCAGAAGTCTTGAAACTCCAATTCTCGATCAGATGAATCTCTGTGCTTCCTTCTGTTGAACCTGAGAATCCTACATACATTTCACCGTTCAAGAACGGAGAAAGATCGATGTTAACCGATAAAAGAGGCTTCTCTGGCTTCTTCGTTGTAGTGACTGGATCTGTATAACTCAAGAACACGTTCAATAAACGTAAATCGTTCTTGTAATCGATCCAAGAAGTTATCGATTTACCAGATTTGAGATCAATCTGAGACGAAAGCAAAGGATCTGAAGTTGAGATTGAGTTCAAACTATCAACATCTAAACCAATGTGATTACCATTTGGATCGTTGAAATGAGGATCCAATTTCGTATCGAATTCGATAGCGACGAATCGATTCTTCATCGGCTGAGAGGAATTGACGAGACCTAAGTAACCACCGGGACTTCCTAAAGTATCGTTGTCGTGAGAGAGGAAGAAAGCGAGTCCGTCACCGGCGGAGGTTGGATCTGGGTTTAAGTTTTGAACGGTGAAGGAGAAGTGAGTGGAGAAAGACGCCGTGGTGTTTGAATCCGGATCGTAGAAACGGATCGGATTGTTGTAGATTACTGTACCGGAGCTTGTATCGGGAACACCTAGCTCTCTTGTGAGCCCAACGACACCGTTTCGGAGATGTGAATCTCCGAGGAATGTGAGGTTACGGATTGTGAAGGATTTGAATGTGAAATTCATGTTATCGGATGATACGAAGATTGGTTTCGACATGGATAGAGCTGTTATCCATGTGAAGAAGATAACAAGAAGCTTTCTTGATAGAGACATTAGAGAGAGAGAGAAGAGAAAGTTTCGGTATTACTGTGGTGGGAAAATGGATTCGAATTGATGATTATGAAGAAGGTGAGGGTATTATAGTATTTTTACTGTGGCAACGGTTATTAAGGTTGGTGTGAAACGCTGTCGTTTTTAAGGGTGGGAACAAAAGTGGTGGAGCGGGTCGGGTGGGGTCTGGTACATGGGACGCAAAAATCAAAACTGACCGTTTTAATGGAATCTATATAGCGCCACCACGTGAATAGAAATATTATTGATCTTTTACTTCATTTAAGTTTCTGTCTATTTTATCATATAACTCAATTTGACTCACCCACTATGGTTGACTGTTTACTGTTAACTGTTTTGTAGACTAGAAAAAGCATTCACTACTTTTGAAACAGATACTGAAATTGATACTAGTGAATTTCTGTGATTATACCATCTCAGTAAACATATTTAACAAGTTCAACAGCATTTTTCAATCCGTTGTGCAAAAGTGAGCGAGTGCTAAATAATAAATCCCACAATTGTGATTTGTGACTACTTTATTTAAGTTCTGAATTCGACAGTTATTAAATAATAAATATAGTTAAGCGATCGTGATCCAAAAAGTTATTTTTTTTCTTTCTTATCCAAAAGTTATTTTGACGAAGTCGACATTGAAAAGTAGTGAGAATTTGGTTATATTGAAAAAGAACAAATCTCTTGCTTTCAGCACCTGGCTCTTTCCACTAGGAAAATCAACAGAACCTATGAATATTTTACAAAATGGAAGTAGCCGTTATGTATGAACATGAGCGTCAATGGGGATTGACTAATTAATTATTACATTACCCATTCACTGATACATAAGAAAGCAAAAAGGAATCTTAAGCTTAAAGATACTATGGTTTATGTTCCTCATTTTCAGCAAAAGTTAAGAAGAAACTTGAAACACATAGATACTTACTTTGTTTGTGGTTTTAATGTCACTGAGAATCTGACCTTTGGCTTCTCGTTGTTTATGCTATCTCGACTGGAACTTTCGCGGCAAAAGAACTGAGAGATTCATAACAAAAACTTATCCATAAGTATGGCGAAAACTATGACACTTTTTTTCTATAAAATGTAATCAAGATATCTTACCGTTACTTATATCACAGGCGCTTTTTGCAGGAAAAGTAACATCGGGATCAATGTTTTGTTGGGAAATGACAGCGAGCCGTACATTGCTCTTGCTGTGTAGATAAGAAGCGTTGGGGTAAACAAATGATAATGACTAATGAGAGATAAACATTAACGAATGAGAGAGCAATTCAGAAACAAAACCTGGCCCAAGTAGGAGCGAATTTTTTGTTGGACATGTCGTCATTGTCGTCTTCCTCTTCATCTTCGTCATCTGAGCATTTGTATGGAGAGATGTTGTACGACTCTTCCATTTCTTCAATTCCCATGTTGGCTTCTTCAGACATGTTCCCTGGATTGCTTATCACCTGCAAGCACAACTATTGTCATCAATTATGATTGGTTTCATCTCTAAATTGTCTACAAAAGATGAGAGACTTATACCTTGAAATCATTTTCTCTAGAGCTTCTTGAAGCATTGGTATCATCACTAGAATTACTCTTTGATCTCACCGCTGGGATCCTAGAATTCGCTTGCCTGGTTTTCTCAGCATTATTTTGGTCTTCTTTGAGTTCCTTTTGTGCTTTTATTCTCGCATCCTAAAAATGTCGTTATTTTTAACTTAGCAAAATCTCCTACACCACAATAGTCAAACAAAGTTTTGAAGAACAGAACAAGAGAAGGGCTCTTACCATAGCTTGTCTTTTCAATTCTTTTTCAGCTTGAAGCTTTTCATCAGCCTCTCTTTGTTGTCTTTGAAAATCTGCAATGCGTTGTCTTTTTTTAGCTTCCTTCAACCTTTTGTCTTCTTCTTCCCTCTGCCTTTTCCTATCAGCCATTTCAAACTCCTTTCTCTTCCTTTCTTCTTCTTTCTTTTTCTTTTCCATCTCCTGCTTCCAAGCCATTTCTGCCTCCTTTTTCTTTCGATCTTCTTCTTTCTTTTTCTTCTCTATCTCTTGCTTTTTCAGATTTTCCTGTTCCTGTTTTGCCCGTTCAAGCTTCATAGCTTCCTTCTTCAGCTTACGATCATTCTCTTTCTGTTCAGCAATACGTTTTGAAGCCTCAGCAGCCTCCAGGGCCTTTACTTTGACATCCCTTTTCCCTGGAGGAAACATAAATAGGGTCAAATCAGGTGAATAACTAGCGCAAGATGGTAAAATGATACCTCCAATTAATTGGAAATTTCAAAAGCCTCATACTCGAAAGAAATAACAATTACCTGTAATTAGTGCAGGTGCTGGTTTTTGCTGCTGCACTAGTGGAACGAACGAAGTGATGTTTGAGACAATGTTGTTGTGCCTAGGTTCTTTTTCTTGTAACCGTGGACCTACAGTTGTCAAACTCGAGTTGCAAGACAACTTAGGCTTACTGAACCTGCTACTAGGCGGTTTAACATTTCTTTTAGCACCTGCTCCACCTTGGTTCTCTTTACCTTTACCCGTGAATCTTCGGTTACTCAGCTTTCCCACTTTACTTTTGACACTGTTGCACTTAGCTGAAAAGCTGAATGCAGTACTGACAGAGTCTAGACTCTGTCTATCGGCAGGAATCTTGGCTTCAGAAACAGATGGAAGAAGCTTCATAGGATCTTCATTAACATCACCAAGAGGTTTCCTTTCAGCAGACACATTCTCCCTTTCAGAACCAGATGCTTCATTGACAGCATCAGATATCTCATCTATGTTTTCGTTCTCTTCAGCTATGCAAGGAAGTTCCGGAATTGAACTTCCTCGCTTCTCTGACCTCATAGACTTTGGAGTGTTCGTACATAAGTTCTCAGCTTCCTCTTCTATGTTCTCATTCTCTTCGCTAATGCAAGGTAGGTCTGGTGTCTGAGTGCTTCGTTTCTCTGAACTGGAAGACTTTTGCAAACTTCTATACCACAGCTTCTCAGTTGGTGACATGCAAGGATTCCTAGCCTCAGCAGATGAGCCAGTACCAGGCAAAGAGTCAGTGTACGATCTTCCTGTATAATCATGGTTAATCCCCAAGTTATCAAAGACAGAGCTACCCTCGAGATTCTGACTGAAAAACATGCCATCAAACAGCTCGGTTGAAACAGACTGATCCAAGTCTAGTTTTTCATCGAACTTAAATGTTTTAGCCAGATGTAATGACGGAGTGTTCATGCAAGCAGACTTGCAAATCTGCTCTATCATGGCTGCACTTTCTGCTGTAGTTCTTGGAAGTTGGAAGCTGTCATGATTTAACTGGTTTTTGGAGCCGCTTTGATTTTCATCATCAGTCTGGATAATAAAACCCTCCAAGACAGGGGGGCTTCCATCGTCTGAGCTTATCAAACCCAAGGGTGTTAAGCAAGGAGAACTATCTGAGTCGCGAACAATACAACTAGCTAATCCATGTGAGGTTTCACCAGCATATGGAAAAAAGTTAATATTTTCTGATCCAACTCTGTGATCTGGAGCAATTTGACTCCTCTGTACACTTAGCTGTTCTGTTCTGTAGGAAAGCGAGGCAGGACTCATCAATCCAGCTTCCTTGAGTAAATAACTCTGTAAACATCCATGTTCTGGTTAATTGCACATCATATAGAACAAGATAAATCATTATGGAACTAAGAGCTTGAACTGTACTGCAGTTTCATCTCTTGGCAGACAATCAGTAGAGTCATAGAAATAAAGACACACAAGGATGAGCACTACTAATCTGAGACTTAATTAGGATTTCAGATTTTGACCGATAATTTTTGTGGAGCTTTTTATATACATGTGTAGCTTGAGAGATGCTTAATACTACGACACTTAGACCTAGAATGAGATTTTCTCATTAGTAATAACAATAGTACAGCTTTTAATTGAAGGTTTAATTGTCTATTTCCCTTTTAGAGCATGGAACGAAGATATCTTTTTTTTTTTAATGAGCGATTAAAACTTCAGGAGAAAGAGGTTACTATTTAGAAGACATTAAACATAAGAATACAGAGAAATAATGAACAGACCTCTTCAAATCGTAACTCAGCTGACGATGCAGATCCAATCATTTTTTGTAACTCAACACTATAGTGATGTGAAGATGCAGATCCAATCAACTTCTGTAA
>Ga0041059_1001664_pt1 | contig 17352 bp, 15 predicted proteins | sample AraColnosormetaG_FD_56232 | JGI IMG/M metagenome (GOLD analysis project Ga0041059, IMG submission 56232) | Arabidopsis roots microbial communities from North Carolina, USA - Col MF nosort | ecosystem: Host-associated > Plants > Roots > Unclassified | place: USA: North Carolina | collected...
ANAAAAAAAAAAAAAAAAAAAAAGTTAAGCAACAAATATGAAACTCTTGTGTCCAAAATTAGCAATTGCCTTAACACACATTCTTAAATGTCTCTCCGCGTGACCACCAAATTAAACCAGAGGCTCATATTAAGACATCTTCTTTTCCAACCATCTTCGTTTCTTTGCATTAAACTTTTGGATTTTGATACTTTTTTACAGATTTTTCACATTAAACCTTATTCGTTGATCAATCTTCGTCTTTGTTTAAAAGGCTTGGTTGATTCCTAGTTTTTTTTTCTCTCTCGCTGCCTTGCGGTTCCAGTAATCACAAGGCGGTGGGGAAGAAGAAAAAGATTGATAACGATGAGGGCTATTGACGTTAAAACGGGGATGAAGATACCTTGGGACGTACGCTATTCATTAAGTCTATTTATTTTCTTATCATCAATTCTTTTTCTTTCCAACGGCCAAGATTATGGAATGCCGGGCGAGGATGGAGGAGGAGGAGCTGAGCCACCGCCGGAGATGGCACATTGTAACGGTATTTTCATGAGCTACAACTTTGGTAGCCGTGAAAGAGAGTACCCGCACGTGAAGAATGTAACCGCCCAATCATGGGCGTTTAAATCGACTGCGATGATTGTAAACGCGGGTAGGGAAGAGCTTAAGGGATGGCAAATGTTCATAGGGTTCCGTCACAAAGAACTGATCGTTTCCGCGACTGGTGCGACTCCTATGGACGGAGATTATCCTCTAGACGCGAGCAATGGAACCACGTTCGTTGGATCGCCAAACATGGATTTAAAAACCTCTATTGAAACAGCCGGTGATTTCACTCAGATATCTGCGAATATCGAGATCACAGGAACTCTTTTTGGGGTTTCAAAAGCGGTCACGCCCATGCCAAGAACTATTAAGCTCACCAACGATGGTTGGGAATGTCCCGCCGCTAAAAGAAAAGGTTAGATCAATACTCAAATCGTTTCAAACGCAACTAATTTATATTTTTTATCATCAAAATATTATTTATAGGGAAATTATGAACGCAATGCAAAACGTAAAAAAAAAATTGCGTTTGCATTTGCAGTTTATGAATCAATTTAGGTTAAATCATTAAATATTTACACTCCCTAATATAATTGTCAAACAAAAATAAAAAAGATGTGGTGAATGTGATATTCAAAACGGTGTGTTTTGTTATCTTGCGCAGGAGGTAGTATGCACGTGTGTTGCAAGAGAAACCCTAAGATCAAGAACAAGATCGGACTAAAGACAAAGTTTGCACCGAGAAGGTACGGTGACCTGAACATAGTCTACGATGTTCTGCAATCATTCGACAGCAACTACTTAGCCCAAGTGACCATCGACAATGATAATCCTCTCGGGCGGTTAGACCGTTGGAACCTGACTTTTGAATGGATGCGAGGAGAGTTTATAAACACTATGCGAGGAGCTTACACTCATAAGAAAGATCCATCGGAATGCCTTTATAGCAAAGCTGGACAGTATTACAAAGACTTAGATTTCTCCCAGGTCATGAATTGTCAGAGAAAACCAGCCATTTCCGATTTGCCTCCTGAGAAGAAGGAAGATAACATGACAGGAAAGTTACCTTTCTGTTGCAAAAACGGAACTCTCTTGCCACCTATTATGGATCCTTCGAAATCTAGATCTATGTTTCAATTGCAGGTAAATCATCTCTTTCGTTTAAAATATGTTATGAGATCGTAGAAATCTTCGGGTTTTGAAGTTTTTGTTTTCTCTCAATTTGTTAGGTTTTCAAGTTGCCTCCTGACCTAAACAGAACAGCTCTATACCCACCTCAGCATTGGAAAATCGACGGTGTTCTCAATCCTCAGTACAAATGCGGGCCACCGGTTCGTGTTGACCCGTCTCAATTCCCTGATCCTAGCGGTCTACTGGCTGTAACCTACGCCATCTCCAGCTGGCAAGTGGTCTGCAACATAACCAAGCCTAAAGCCCAAGCCTCAAGATGTTGTGTCTCTTTCTCTGCATTTTACAACAACTCTGCAGTTCCTTGCAACACTTGTGCTTGCGGATGCAATGACATCGATACCGACACTTGCAATGCTAACAGTAACCCGCTCCTCCTCCCTCCTGACGCTCTCCTTGTTCCGTTCGATAACCGAACCTTAAAAGCTAAAGCTTGGGCTAAACAAAATCACATGCCAGTACCAAAGAAACTTCCTTGTCCAGATAACTGCGGAGTCAGCATTAACTGGCACGTTAGCACGGATTACAAAAATGGTTGGACCGCAAGGTTAACCGTTTTTAATTGGAGAGATTTCGCGTTTGAGGATTGGTTTGTGGCGATTGATATGGGAAAGGCAGGTCCAGGATATGAAAACGTTTACTCCTTTAATGGAACACGTGTTCCACCAAGCAATCGAACCGTTATCTTCCAAGGCTTGCCTGGTATGAACTATCTTGTAGGTCAAGTTAATGGAACAAATCCATTAAGAGACCCTCCCGTGCCCGGAAAGCAACAATCTGTCATCTCCTTCACCAAGAAAAACATCAAAGGACTGAATATTCCCGAAGGCGACGGTTTCCCAACAAAGCTTTTCTTCAATGGAGAAGAATGTGCGCTTCCAAAACATTTCCCTAAGAAGAGCTCAGGGCATAGACGCGGTATCAGTGTCTCAATGTCCTTTGTTTTCGCAACAATCGCGGCTTTTGCACTAATGATGGATTAATTACTGAGGAGATAACTATACTTACCATTCTTGATCAGTTTTTTTGATCTTCAAATTCTTAAGATTGGTGTTTTGATGATGTTGCTGAACAGAGGAAGGATCAAAAGGAGCAGATTGTTATATGATTGATCTAAGTTGGAAAAATATTGACAATGTTGTATTAATACTTTTGTTTGGTCTATAAAAGTATTAAAGTGTATGTTGTTCTCTAGTAATCCCAAAATCTCAGATTAGTGTTGGCCTTTTTTTTGGCATGAAGAAGATCTTAGTACTTTGATTTGATGTTTTTGTGAAATCTCTCTTCGTTCTTGAAGATCTTTATCCGAAAAGTAATAATAAAATATAACACAAAGATTCTGAAGCAAAGAACAAAAGCCATTGACAGAAGAAGCAAGTCACATGAGATTCCAAAACTGAAACACTTCTGGCATTTATGCTTTGCTTAGAATTTGAAAAAAGACAATAAAAAGCTTCTCTGCAACATTTCCTCAAAATCAAAAAGCATCACCTTTATATAAACCCATTTGCCTTTCATCATCTCATATCAAACCCTATACCACACTAGATTCACCTTCACCTTTCTAAAATCTCTGTTATTTAGCTTACGAAATGGCACGAAACCTAAAGAGCATGATGCTTTGTGGGTTTGGTCTCTTGTGTTTTCTTATGATCGTTGACCGAGCCTACGCTAGAGAGTTTACGGTCGGTGGTGCAACAGGTTGGACCGTCCCTTCTGGTTCTCAAGTGTACAGTCAATGGGCAGAACAGAGCAGATTCCAAATTGGTGACTCTCTGTGTAAGTTTTTCACACTGTATTGATACTATTTGATTCGTTAACTGCAATCTTAGTTTCTTCGCATATGACACAAATTTATACAATGCAGTGTTCGTCTACCAATCAAACCAAGATTCAGTGCTCCAAGTCACAAGAGACGCTTACGACAGCTGCAACACGGACTCACCAACCGCTAAATTCGCCGATGGCAAAACTTCTGTCACGCTGAACCACTCTGGGCCATACTATTTCATTAGTGGAAACAAAGACAACTGCAAGAAAAACGAGAAGCTTGTGGTCATCGTCATGGCTGATAGAAGCGGCAACAAAAACACCGCATCATCACCGCCGTCCCCAGCCCCAGCTCCCTCAGGAGAATCCGCTCCTTCTCCACCTGTCTCGGGAACCTTTGAGATGACCCCAGCACCGACGCCTACTACTTCTGAAGACACTCCAAACAGCGCAGCTTCTTCCTTATCATTTGTCGCTGCTCTTCTTGGGGCTGCTCTAGCTTCCACTCTATTCCTACACTAAGAAGTTTCTCTTTTGTCTTCCCTTTTCATTCTGTATCGAGTCTTTTCCCTTTCCCTCTTCATCCAAGTTTGTGTCAATTGGTGTTTGTTGTTTGATTTTTTACCCCATTTGTTTTTCATGTATATGAATAAAAGTTCTACTCGTGTGTATTTTACTGATGTCATATGTATATAGTAATGGAAGGATAAGAAAAACCAGGCGGATTTTAATAGAACAAGAACCATAAAGAAACTAAGATTGTGTCAAACAAAAATTCTCTCTTTTTTTGAGTTTTTCTGTGTAGATCAGCTATTCAAAGTAAACAGTCTGAGGTTCTTCTATGGTTTTATATATTAATGGAAAATTCTAACCTCCAGTGGACGATCAAATGTTTTTCCCAAGTTCGACCTTTTTTACCAGTCTTACTGTATTGTGAAAAATCGAATCTAGTATTCCGGCAACCTGAAAAAATCCACATGTAAAATCAGAAATGACCATTGAATCCATGCGGGTATGAAGACGCAAGGTAACTGAGAAATTACTAACCGTGAAAACACCACCAATAATGGCACACAGATTTGTGATGAAGTGTGAGAAGGACTTCGGGTTTTCGGTTATTAAGATCTGCAAAAACAGACCAACCAAGGAGTAATTATAAAGAGGAAAGTATATATATTGTGACATTTTCGAGAGATAATCTCTTGTTTGTGTAAATGAGGACTGAACCTGCATAGGAGAGAGCTCAAAGTGAAACTTCGCAACGGGTAAGTAGTAAGTCTGAGCCACGCTGCTGTGAGCGGTGTATTCATATTCCTCTATCAGTGAATGTTCTTGACCGGATCTTCTTGTAATGACCTCTGTTTTGACTGTTTGAAGGTAGTGTTCGATCTGTAGAAAGCATGTTGAAAACAGTTAGATGAGAGCCAGTAAAAGAAAATTTGACGATTGTTCAAGACTCTAAATTCCTATGAAGGTTTCTGGGACTTACAGTGACATTGGCACCAAACTCATGTTGATTTATGAATGCCTTTCCATCCAGCCTGTCATGGCTTAGGCCAAGATATGGCAACAATCGCTTCATATCGGTCAGCAGCCTAGGAGAAATCATCCTCCCAAACGAAAAATGAGAAACAACATGCGACATGTTCATTTGAGAAGAATCAAATGAATGAGCTCCTGAATGAGCTGAGATCACGAGATTTCCTGGAACCTGAAACATACAAAAGACAAATTTCAGTACATGCCACAAATCAATTACAGGACATTCATTCAGTGTTCACTTTTCAGTCCGAGGTTTACCTTCTTTACACGTACATAACCTTCAACTCTACAACCTCCTGTAACTGGTCCCTTTTTAAGATGTTTTACAGTATCATTGGATTTTCCATCCAAAGCCACCTTGTGAGTCTCCGGGTGGATAGGTGCGACCAGTCCCTCCACCATCTGGAAGAAAGAAAATCTTATATGAACTTTTAGACTGCTTTCTGTTGACTCAAAACGTAGCACAAAGATATGCTGTGCATGTATATAATATTTAATCCATAGACAAACTAGACGTTTTTCAATAACTAAGTGACTAATACACCACATACACATAAATGTGAATGTTGGCTCATTTATTCCTGATACTGAAACGAAATTTGGATTTGTCTACCTTAACTATACTGTCTGTGTCCCGATCTCCATAGTAAGATTCATGTTCGTGGTGTCCATGGTCCTCTCTGGAAACATTGAAACAGGTACACTTTCATAAAATTATTTACACCAACAGATATATGGTCTATTAACCTAAAGGAAGTTAGAGAGGAAAAGACGAAAAGCAAAAATTTAAGATTTTGAACAAATTTACGGTGATGACTTCACATGTGTCAACATTTGACTGTACCGAGAACACAATTAGGAGACATAAACTCGAATTTGTCGCCACATGGATACATAAGGTTAAGTAGAAGAAATGACGAATTGTGTATAACTAAGAAACATCATATCAGATGTTTTCTCACCTAAGGTCACTGCCTTTGCGGAAAATACGAATAGATGGATAGCCTTGTATGTGATTCCTGAAAACACATTCCACGATTTATGTTAAGTCAAACGACATTCACTGCTCCCCTTGGAATTGCATCCTTGAACAGCAGGAATTAAAAAGGTGCAAACACAAATTCTTCTCTTCTTGGAAACGACTCATTAATCAAATAAGAAAAACAAGAAAATGGAGGAAAACATCAACTTCGTAGTACCTCTTACATAGCGCAGGTTCTTCCGTGCAATCAACATTTCCTAGAAGAACACGGCCATCAGCTTCAGGATCATATCTGCAGCAGAATATTAACATGAAGATGTTTCAGAAAGAACATTATCAGCCAGCGGCTTAAGAATATCACAACTTAATAAAAATGCCGAAGATTCTAACACAAACCTTTGTTTTATTATATTAGCTGCTTTCTCCCATGAAGGTTTCTGAAGCAGATAGTAGAAAATACAAAAGAAACTCATCATAACCAAACATGAACAACTTTTTCAATGTCAAACAGGAATTGAGGTACACAATACCCATAAAAGCTACATAATATGAGCGTATTATTCAACAAAAAGTTTATTGTCATCTAGAATTCGTAACACAAAATAGCAAACCCTATACCCCTTTAGCACAAAACAACAGGCAATATGAAGAAAGTAAGTTTCCCTATAAAATGACATGTCTATGATTCCACATATCGTGATTGAATATATTCACAAATAACAGTCAATAACGAATTCAGGAAGATTCTTTCTCACTCGGTCAAGCAGGAAAAACAAGTTATTATGAGTACATCCCCAACTGGATCATTAGTGCTTGTATACCAGAAGAAAAGTAAAACTTCAGAAAATTGGAAAGATTATAAGCATAAGTAATTACCAGACGATTACTCCAGTAGCACCATGGTGCATTAAAGTTAACAACCAATATTGGAAAGCTGCATAAAGAAATTCAATTTTTGTTAATCGATATTCAAACCATCAGACAGGACTCTTATGCATGCACAATAAAAAAAGAAGAAGCTGCCTACTCACTGATGTGATAATGCTTCAAAACTAGCACTGGTCAATGGTATAGCACCATCAGGAAACTCTTCCTTAGTTTCTTCTCCATGGTTTATGTTATGTAATGCAAGGCCAGAGTGGAATTCTGCGCCGGTGGACCTTAAATGTGGATCAATTGGAAACTTGCGAACTGTTTTTGTTATATTCAACCTATTCTGAAAAATTAAACATCAGAGAAGTAGATTTAGTTTTCTGAGGGTATATATATCATAACTCCGTTAAAGGCGCTCAGTCTTGCTTTTAGTATAAAACATAGGATGTACTGCACAACTGAAACGGGGACTCAGGGATTAGGTGATACGGTTGAAATTTCAACTACATGATTAAAACTTTCCAAACAATTTTATTCTTGTTTCATTACAGCCGGACAGCATTATTAAGTTTTTCCTAGCTTTGATAGCGCCAATTACTAATAAAATGGAATCAGTAAACATTGGATTAAATCCATATCATCATTGCACAACCAACTCAACATGCCAACACGAATAGTCTATCATATATCACATAAGCAAAGATACATTCTCTGATACTGAAGAAAGTGTCAAGATTTAAGCTTTTCCTTTCCTTTTGCATTATTGCTTTTTGAATGATAATCACAAAACATTTATAGAGAAATGCATTCTAACAGTGGGACTGAGAGTTGTGAGTAGAGAGACATACCGTTCCCAAGACATCGCTCACATCAACGGATGCAAATTCACAGGAAAGAGCAGGAAAACTACATATAGGTAAGAAACAAAAACAGTCAACTTGTAAAGAAAACCATTCCATTTCTTTATTATCAATCAAGCATTTGACAAAGAAAATAAAGTTCGAAAAAATATCACAGCAATTATTCAAAAAAGAAAACCATATCTTTATGATTGTATCAACAGAGGAAAAAGAAGAATAAACAACAAAAGTACCCGTTCACCAATTATCTGCAGAAATATCTAACCTGATGTTGAAATCAATGCGTAAGAAGTCACCATCACTGCTCTTGTCAACTATAACAGCTGTGGTAGTGTTAACTTCCAAATAACTACTCAGCTCCTGAAAAAAGATAAAGATGATATCTTTACTCAAACTATACTTGATCAAACAGAGAGAGGTGAAAGAGATCATATTTGGAAAAATAAACAACAGAGCCCAAAGAGGATTTTACCATTCCAAACAAAAACATCATAAAGAGAGCAGCTACAATTGATAACCCAGCGCCTGATAGAGATGCCTCCGTCAAATCTCTCGGAATTTTCCTGAACCAAAAAAGAGGCACCCCAGAAAAACAGATCATCAAGGATACGAAAACGAACGCAGAATTCGACGACAGCTGAAAATGCATACTTTAACTAACATTCCGAATAATCTCAATCAAACGCGTAATTCATCACACACAATCAAAAATGTATAAACATGCATCAGAGCAGCAGATATCGAAGCAATGCACTGAATTAGGCAACGAGAATTGAGGAAATGTGGAGGATCGCACCTGTAGAAATCAACGGATTTGAGTTTGGTGGAGGAAACCATAGCTGCCACCCGAGAAGAATCAAAAGCAATTTGCCAAAACCCAGGAGACTGCGAGAGGGAGCAGATCTAGTGAGCGGAAGAAGAAGAAGAAAAGCTCTCTCTCTCTCTTTCTTCTCTAATGCGGTCGTGATTTCGTGATTCTCTGTTAGGAAAGCTTTGCGTTTCAAATCTCTTACCTTTTCTTTGTCATCAGTTTTTTTTTTTGGTTTTTGGTTAAAAAAAAAATATATATATTAATTGATTAAAATGATAATAATACTATATTCTGATACTCTGTAAAATAATATTATTTTAAAGAAAAAAATACCACAAATAATAAGAAAAAAATCTAAATTTTAATAACTTTCTTAAATTTAGGTAACATTCTTAAGAAAAAATCTATATGTTTTTGATAAAATGCAATTTTGAGATATTTCTTTAAAATCTCTATAAATTAAATAAAATAATTTTTTTTATAACATTTTTCATGTAAATAGCATTTTTCAAATAATTTGATGACTTTCTTACATTAAACTTGAATCAAAGATTTTTATTTTTTTTTGCGAAGATTTCTATTTATCCAACAATGGAAAATGTATTCTTTTGGATCTTAAAGCACATCTTTTTTTTTTGTGTGCATCATACTTGATTTCATTCCTTCAAATGAATCCAAGTAGAAAGATTAACAAGGATTCAAAGATTCCAAAGTTTAAGATATAACAAATAAAGACATTCCCCAATACCACAACAAGATAGATAATGTAGATCAACAAGGATTATATGAGAGGTTGAAGACAAAGTTTAAGTAGCATTTTGACACATATGAGATAACAATAAATCGAAAGATCTTTCATGAATAAATCGATGGACAACATGATGGTCATTGTGGTGACTTTGATGAAGAAATTGAAGCCTTCTCACAGACACGAAAAGATCTACTTGTAGTAAAGCATAGGTTAGAATCTCACGGATTTATAGTCGGTTAAATTTTTCTATAGAAGTATATCCAAACTCTAAAGAGAAAAAGAAAAAAAACTTCCAAGGACAAGAGATCAGACCACGAGGAGTGACACACCCACTTGGCTAAAGGTTGTTGGTAATTCTAATGAAGTGTTCTAAATCCGGATCATTCAATCATTGGATTACAAAGGCGTTCCAAAATACATATGTACTTGATTGTACCAAAACACTGTTACACACATGGAAACATGTTAACACTGTTACACACATGGAAACATGTTAACACTGTTACACACATGGAAACATGTTAACACTGTTACACACATGGAAACATGATACATACATTGATACACCCATTACACATACATACATGCGATACATGATGCAACCCTTGATTTGACTTTCACTACATTTACTAGTCCATTCTATAATTTACAGAAAATAATCAGAGAAAGGAAGATATATAATCACAATAAAGAATATGTATATGATTGAAAGAGTAATCAAAGTTTCAACCAATATAGTTAGATAACATCGACAAAGGGACTAAGCAAAGTCCTCTCTTCTTCAATTCTGCGCAGTATTCTTCAATCTTTATCCCATTTTTATTCAATATTTTCTCCTACAAATCCCGTATGAATATTTTTGTTAGCCGCCAAAATAACTTTCATTTATGAAAAGATATATTAGAAAACATGAAGTTTCTTACCTCAATCTTACCATTGTTCATGGTTTTTTCTTCTATCGTATTGTCTTCCATTCCACTGTAACCCTGAAGAGACAAGCATAGCCATTTAGACTAACCTATATATGTATGTGTAATGTGTGTATCAATGTATGTATCATGAACATAGTAAGATATATTGTCTTATTCTTGGACTAACCTCGGTTCTGTTAGAAGGAGATGAAGCGGTGTCTTCTTCGACACAACCCATAGGAGAAGCAGCGTCTGACATCATTGAAGAATCATCGTAATGGCCTAATCCATCTTCTGTTTCAAAGTACATTGTCCAACTACTCTCTTCTAGACCCTCTTGCATAGTTCTCTGTTGATTAGAGAAATTTGTTCGCCTCACACAGTTGCTTAGTGCTGAGTTTTCCATTGAGACTTTCTTAGATAATTAAGAGGGCTGGTGAAGAGTAGTTTGATATTATAATAGAGAGATGTGAGAAGCTATTAAAATGGTTCTTAGATTTTTATTTGCCTAATTCTCTCAAATGTGACCTCTATATAGTGGGGGAGGCAGAGGTCAGGAATGTTGTAGGTTTGGCACGATTTTGGCCCTTTGTTCTTATTATTGTTTAAGTATTTACTTGTTATAATATTATTTTGTTGGTTTTAATATTCTAAATGGCAGTTGAACAGTTTGATTTCTTTATGTACGTGCAAGAACAAATAAAGATATACAAGAGAAGTGGATCACCTTCTTGTTGTAGTGGAGATTATAAATGTACACATCAACTTGAGATTTGCTAAATTGTAATCTTTTTAGTTAGCACACAATATATAACATAACAACATAAAGTACTTTTGATGGGTGAACCTAAATGTATTTTGGTAGTTTTCCAATAAAAGTGTTAATTTAGATAAAAACATTTGCCTAATGATACATTTGCCTGATGATAATCACAAATTCACAGAAACAGTAGATAAGGATCAAATTTTATATTGTCCATTAATGAAAATAATTTCGATAGAAGCTGAAACAAGATATATTAATTTCATTTTAGCTTATATTCTCCGTTATCTAGCGTTTGATGTAACATTTATAAGTATATATCTGTATTAAGTACAAGAATTTGTTGAGGAAGGAAAAAGTGTTCTTACAAACAAAAATATAAATTTGTCAATGATGGAGACATGTAATTCGTGGGGAACTGCTACTAAGTGTTTAACGATAATATATATGGTTTATAACGTGACAAGGTGATGATAGTCAATTCATCTATTTGAAAATCCTTCAACAAAAAAACAGAAAACGTGATGAAGGCAACATTAGGCTAACACCACAAATAGCTAATTGATATATAAATATAGTCGGTCCACGTTCTCGAACCTTTATAGTCCGGCAGGATAATTATTTTACTATTGTCTAGCTTACAAAACATGTACGACATATTGCACTTTTAGATTGTGAGATACGAATTGTGTGAATTTGTAAAGTTAGTACCGAATCTTTGATGGTTGTTATAATAATTTGCCTCTTTTTCATCAGCAATCTATGACGTAAGAGGCTACGTATGTTCGCTTAAAATTTGACCTAATTTGGACTTTGTCATAGTGAAACCGTATGACAATAACGAAGAAGGTGACGGTGACCGATTCTGATATATGTGACAGTCTAGCCAGTATTTTGCAAAACATAAGATACTAATGAAGTGCATGATGCATGACCGATATTTGAATTAGATATACAAGCCGGCTGGTAGATCATTAGACAACATTTGTTTGTGTGTCTATGATGCGAAAAAAATAAATATTCTCAATCTTTGACAAAAAATATAATAATGACAAAGTACATATCGTTTTGTTCATACGTAAACAAGAATTAGTTTTTAATCGTCTATAATATTGGCGTACACTAGTATATACATGAAACTAAAGATACATCAAATAAACAAGGAGACATGATTTGGGATTCGATGAGCCATCACCCGACAAACCAAAGCATCACCCGAGAAACTCATACTGACCCGTCTCTAAAGCTCGAGTCTATGAATGCTGTCTTCCACATAAGCTTCAAGGCCAACAGTTGCGACTACAAATCGGTAGTAAGGAGAACTACAGATGGGATTTCAGGACATATGTTCCTCGAAGTTGAAAATTTCTCTCCACAAGTTCCTTCATGAGAGGATCAAAGTTGGTGGTAAACCTGGTGCACTCTGTTACAATCAGAACAAGATCACTGTCACTTCTGATGGTTTATGTCGTTTAGCTATCCACCTCAACTATATCTATGATCTTGTATTTGTCTTCTATCCTATCAAAGTTGGTGGTAAAGCTGGTGCACTCGATTTGTTACAGGCTCACCGATTTGTTTGATGATCAATTATAAAATCTTTGTTGCAAACTAGGACGAAGAAACAAAAATCTCGAAGGAAGTACAAGGGTACGACGTTACAAGCGGCTTCTGCCCTAATTATACATATCCTTTCTACCAAACAAGATATGACACGTGTCAACTAATGGAAGTTTTACCATACCGTCTACAATTTGTTTGATATTGAACCCCTCAGTTTCCATTTATTTGCAAAAGAGGCCAAATAAATGATTCTTCTCGTTTTGGCTCTGATTCTTTTTATCTCTGCGATTATTATTATTCACTCTCTCCTCTTCTCTCCGCCGAAGTAGTCACAGTTCCGGCCACCAGGTAAAATTTTTCTTTCTCGTTATGCAGCGATTTTTTCTCTTAACGATTCTTGCAACCCTAGACTATGCCCGGAACTTCTGAATTTAGTATTTGAAATCTGTAGCTTACGTTTTTTGGTTTAGGGCTTTTGCTCCATTTCTAGTTTCTATGCATTTGGGAATTAGGGTTTACTGTGTTATCTGGAGCTCACATGCCTTTTCCTTCTGACCCTGGTTTCAATTTGTGATCTTTCCAAAGGCAAAGAAGAGAGAAAACGACCCTGACTCCAATAATGGCTCCTAGTTCTAGGTCTCCTTCACCACGTACGAAGAGACTGAGAAGAGCTCGAGGAGAGAAGGAAATTGGGAGAAGTAGAGAGAGAGAAGATGATGGTAGAGAAAGGGAGAAGAGAAACAGTAGGGAAAGGGATAGAGATATAGGAAGAGATAGGGATAGGGAGAGAAAAGGAGAAGGAGAAAGAGATAGGGAAGTTGGGGATAAGAGAAGACGATCAGGGAGAGAGGATACTGAAAAAAGGAGAAGGACAAGAACAGATGATGAGAGATACTCTAGAGGAAGACATGAGAGGTCTACTTCACCGTCAGATAGGAGTCACAGGAGTAGTAGGCGTTCACCTGAAAGAGCTATTGCCTCAAGGCATGATGAGGTATTTCTGCTTCTTTCTTTAGCTTGGATATGTTCTTAATCTCAGAAGTGTTTTTTTTTTTGTTTTGGGTTTTACTTGTGCATATTCGTATTCTGCTTGAAAAGATAAATGTGATTGAAATTGTTTAGCTCTGATGTATGCTAGAAAAGGTTAGCCTCTGCTGCTTGTTTCGTCACATAATAAATAATTGGAATCCTGTAATCTAGCTTATCCATCTCGTGAGTCTATAACTAGAACCTGCAGCCAGCCATTTTTTGCTTACTCTGTTGCTAAAGGACTTAAGAAAGATAGTCTCTTTGTTTCCCTTCAGCATGTCCAGTAACATCACTTCTCATGTTTCTCTCTTTTTAGTAAAAGCTCATTATATAGATTATGGTTGCTTTCTGCAAATTATCATTTTCTGCGAGCCACAGATTTTTGTTACTTCTTCAGTCATTTTTATCGCCTTTTGTCTTTTCAGGGGTCTAATGCAAGAGGGGGCAGCGAGGAGCCGTGAGTTTTCTTCTTATTAGATTAGCCGTTACAATTTTTCAGTCTTTCTTTTAACCATGTTATGGGTTTTCGTTAACAGAAATGTCGAGGAAGATTCAGTCGCGAGAATGAGAGCAGTTGAAGAGGCTCTGGCAGCGAAGAAAAAGGTATTATATCAAGCCCTATTGATTTTCAATTTCCAATGTCATTTTGAGCTCGCTTAGCTCATCCATGCATAAATGCTAACGCTTCAAATCTAATTTTGATATATCTTGTAGGAAGAACCATCATTTGAGCTATCAGGGAAACTTGCTGAAGAAACTAACAGATACAGAGGTGAAACTTCTGATCCGTCCATTTCATTTAAGAATATCACCTGTTACCATTACCTTGTGCTAGAAACTTTTGCCATAGTGTTTTCATTGCATGTTTGAACTGCGAAACATCTGCCTTTGTTGTCAGGTCATATTTACTTAATTTTGTATGCGTACGTGTCTGTCACTGGGTAAAAGCTTTCTTTGGTCAATATCTAATGAGACTAGAAGCTTCAATATATAAGCATCTGCTATCAGCAGATATCTTTTGACTGCCAATCCGCTTTTGCTCCTAGGAATGGAGACGGTGGTTTCTCGCATTAAATTTCACCATAGGCATGCTTAGCTTCCTTGACTGAGTGAATCCTTTGCAGGTATCACACTCCTCTTCAATGAGCCCCCAGAGGCTAGAAAACCCAGCGAACGATGGAGACTGTATGTTTTTAAGGATGGTGAACCACTGAATGGTGAGTCTTTGACGTCTTCCACATCTCTATCCATCTGTCTAAGTAGTGGTTCATTTGTCTTCTATGTATTTCACTTAACTATCTTACTGTGGTGAACGTCAATTTTTTGTCCACAAAATATGCAGTAAAGCATGTAGTGGCAATGAAAGAGATACTCAAGAAATTTTGATGCACTCTAGCCATGTAAACTTGAAAACTGTGGTCATTGATGGTTTAGTGTCCAGATAACAGCGTGATTACCGATAGTAGCCAAACTATAGCTTGATACTTCTTAGAACTTGTCAATTTTCTTAGAATGAATCTTATTATGAATGTTAATGACTCTTAGAGGAAAAATAGCTCCTTTGATCTGATATGTTTGTGACTGTGGCTTCCCGTGTCATTCTTACTTTGAACCCCTGAACATTGTATATAAGATTTTACATTTTGTTTCCCATTTCTGTTTGCTTAATAATTCTGAATGCCCTGAATCAGTTTTCTTGATGTATGTTTCTGTGCATGTGAAATGTGTTGGACTAACAGAGCCACTCTGCCTTCACCGCCAAAGCTGCTACCTCTTTGGACGTGAAAGAAGGATTGCCGACATTCCTACGGATCACCCATCTTGCAGCAAGCAGCATGCTGTCATTCAGTACCGGTAGGGTTCTGACATGTATTTCTCCTTTTAAGTAGTAATATCTATGACAATAGATTTAATGAGAATAAGGTTTTTAGTTTAATATTTATGTCACTGTGAATGTGCTTTTCTCAGGGAAATGGAAAAGGAGAAACCAGATGGTATGATGGGGAAGCAAGTGAAGTAAAACCTATCTGCTCTTTCATTTTGCTTAAAATTTGTACCTCTTCTGGCTTTAAGCTAAATTTTAATTTCCCTTAATGTCACTTTCCAGGCCTTACATAATGGATCTTGGTAGTACCAACAAAACTTATATCAATGTAAGTGCTCAATTACATTCCTTCTTATGTGCTTCTTTATCATGGTTAATTCAAACGTTTGTGATTAGAACTTCTTTTACTTTTTCAGGAAAGTCCCATTGAGCCACAAAGATATTATGAGCTTTTTGAGAAAGACACCATAAAGTTTGGCAACAGCAGGTATTCTAATGAAGACACATTCTAGTTCTGGTTTCCCATTATGAATCATACCCCGTGCCTATTCTCTGTGATTAATCTTTGCTTGCTGTGCAGTTAACATCTACTTTCTTCTGTTCTTGACATGTTTTGTTCTTTTGGTTGCAGCCGAGAGTACGTACTGTTGCACGAGAATTCTGCCGAGTGAATGAAATCAGAGTCAAGCAGAAACGAGTAAATCACAAGATTAGATAGTTGCGTTTCTCAGGGTTTTTAGAGATGTTTGAGCTGCTTCATGTATGCTTTCTACCGTGCTGGTGATAATCTCAGACATCATTTAGAAATCTTTTGCTTGCTTGTTATATAATAAATGATGATGAACGATTGGTAAGAGAAAAAGGTTAACTTTTGGTATAACTGTATAAGATCAATCTCTACTTTAAAATTGTCGCTCCCTGAGGGTTTCGACCTAACTTAACGTAGAAACATGGAGACGACTGAGATTTCAACTAGAGTTACCAAAACGGACATCACTTTCTTAGTAAGATAAAGCTAACTCTGCGATTGAAAACTACTTATTTGTCAAGCCTTTAGTGAGGGATTCAAGGATCAAGTCACGGATCTCCTCCCTGCTTGCTCAGTCAAGAGTGGTTCTGCCGTCAGCATCCTTAACCGTGTAGTCAGCGTTTGAGAAGCTCTTCAATTTTAGGCTTGTCTCCCTCCGAGACTGCTAGCATTAAAAGGATGTCGACATGGTGCATCTTATCTTAGGTACCTTCCACCGCAAGTATCCCCATGTAGTTAAAATACTGCAAATAACACAGAAACGACAATAATAAATCTAACATTTCCTCTGTTTTCTTCATTCACAAACTCAGACACAACCACGTACGGAAGCTTTTATAAGCGCCCTTGTAACAAAACAAAGATTGACATATTTGACTCTAGAAGCTTGAAGTGAACACGAACCTGTTCGACGTCGTCTCTGTCAAAATCATCACGTGACTGGCTGCCATAGATTCCAGCATTCTCAGCATCGACGCCGTTCTTTCCGAACTTAAACGAGGCAGTGGCTCTGACCTATTGGAGGGTCCGAGTCGGATAAGTCTGATCCCGAGATTCACAACCCTAGTTCCAAGAAACCGAGAGGAGAGGCTAAGTGGGGTAGAAGAAGTGTTGTTGAGTTTGGTGGTAGAGGAGAATAAACTCGCAGAAGAGCTATGCATGGTGAAATGGAAGCCATGATACTGCCTCGAAGCTTCTTGCGAGATTGTAATTATTATCATCTACTCGTTCACTTTTCTTTGATAAGATTACTCTGTTTTCTCATTAAAAACACCGACTCTTCAAGCCTACTAATTTACACAGCAATGTATCTTTTAACATAAAGAAGATGACAACAATTAGCTTTCATTAGCATAAACAAAATGACCCTTTCTCACATATGAACAGATTTTCTCAGAGCCAATGAGACAAAAAAAAAAAAAANCTCA
>Ga0041059_1001665_pt1 | contig 17348 bp, 14 predicted proteins | sample AraColnosormetaG_FD_56232 | JGI IMG/M metagenome (GOLD analysis project Ga0041059, IMG submission 56232) | Arabidopsis roots microbial communities from North Carolina, USA - Col MF nosort | ecosystem: Host-associated > Plants > Roots > Unclassified | place: USA: North Carolina | collected...
AGAAGTACCAAGCGATTGAATTTCACAAGCTTCTCAATCTCTTGCTAGTTCCTTCCTGTTAGCTTCAAGAAGAGGCCAAACAATTATAAGAATATAAATTTTATTACATAAACAACAAAATCGCAAAGGCTTTAGTAGCGATTAAGATTTATCATAGCTTATGTAAGATTATTTGCCAACACTTCCTGGTATATATGTTTACAAGTTATGATTTTTTTCTTGAACCAATATTTCATTACGTGTGAACATATTCTTCAGGTGAAAACGGTTACCTCAAAAAAGTTGTCAAACATGTTGTAGACACAGATCAAAGCATGAATCTTCAAACATAAACCCCTTCCTCGTAATCCGTAACTAAAGATGACCTACTTGTGTGAGCTTCTATTTCTTCTTCTTTTTGTTTTATACTTTTTAACTGTTATAGGTGGAATCCCGCCTAGTCACCATTCTGAGTGGCAGGACTATGATGAAAACTTGGTGTTTGGCTCTGGTTCTCACCATGGCTCTGAATCTCCTCCGGCCTCTGGCTCTCCATATGGGTTTGATGCTGGATATGAACCTGGTTGAGATTCTGAGACTGAGTGTGACTCTTAGTCTTGATTACCTGACTCTAACAAGCGTTTTAACAGTTAAATGGAGAAAATAGAATAATCCAGCAGCAGAAGCTTTCTTTGTAGAGCATATCTAACCTTGTACATGTATTTCCTACGAAGTTTCATGGCTGTACGTATGCATCTTCTCACGCGGAATACAAGAACCTTATCATTGAAGATCTGCAATATATCTTCTGAATCAGTATAGATCAGCTGAGCATGTGAGCAGAACAAAATAAAAATGAAACAAACTTTCTACCTGTATCATGTCATCGATCGAGCGAGTTTCTTTCATGATCTTATGTCGATTCATGATTAAAATCGCCGCCACACAAAAGACAGGAAGAGCATCATCCCCTTTTTTTATGGATGAAACGACACAAGGGACATGTGTTGTTCTATCATTCCTTGACCAAAGACTTCTTGTCAACCCACAAAAGTGATACGAGGATGATGCTGACTTTATCTCACTCTCATCAGAGAAAGGACCCGCAGTCTTTGGCAACGGACCACTCTTCGGCAGCAAACCGCTCCTTGACAACAAACCGCTGCTCTTTGAAATTGGCCCGCTCTTTGAAATCATTGGTTCCCTCTTTGTACTATTACCAATTCCATCCTCTATCATTTCTTCACTCACCTCAGGTTCAGATTTTCTTGGAAGCTGAATCACCAAAGGCTCCAAGCAATCATTCTCCAAAGTTTCAGTAACAGATTCATCATAATCAGCTGCCCACATCATCTACATCAAAGACAAAACCCATAGATAAATATGACTAACAGAGACAGAACAAAAGACTCAATATTTGAATCAAACAGCAGAACTACAAACCTCCCACATCCTGAGAGCTTCGTTAAAAGACAATTCCCGTCGGAACAGAACTAAAAGCATCCGGAAGGCAAAATGAAGACTTTCAGCCCCAATACGCGATAAGTGGGAAAATATATCTTTATCTGTAATCTGCAATATGTGCCACAATGATTGCAATTGATCCATCACCCCAGTTGGTCCCTCCATTTGGAAATTCGCACGCTGCACAAATATACACATAGCAAAAGTATAATGCATGATCAAATGAAGCCAGAACAAAAAATTATGACGTATTAAGCACTGGATTTACCGTTCTTCTTATGAGCATTTCAAAGCACCAGAAGGCATCAGCATTATCTTCAAATAGAACCACGAAAGGAGAGACTAAATCACTCATTCCTATCAACAGATTTGCAACCAGAGAGTTAGTATCCTAAACCAATAAAACGTCATAAAGTTTTCATATCACATATCTAAGTTATCAAACTTAAGAGATATATGGCACCTTGGCAATAACCAGTTGCAGGATCAACCCAAGCATAAACCGCAAGGATATCCGACATTCTTCCTAGATTTCCTGGATCCTCATAAAACTCAAGGTGGCTATCCGTCCTTACCACATCAACAACTGAGGAAATGAAAAAGTTTTAACTATGAAAAGATACAAGATGGGACAGAAAAGGAAGATTTTTGCAAGTTATCGAAAAAAAGAGACAAGGAATAATTCCTACCTATTCGATGCAAAGTCCAAAGCCATTCAGACACTCGATCTTCCGTGACATTCCCAACACGAGAGGGAGTGTCCTTTACTGATGCCATTTCAGGGACATCTGATATTCTCAGACCATCAACTATTTCTGCATTGCGACCAGTATAAGACGATGGTCCAACAGAATCCGAATGCATCACTTTGATCTCTGGAGTGGACCTACGTTGTTCTCTAATTAAATCAGCATTCTTATCAATTCGAAAATTGTGCATTCCCTCATCCTCAGATCTTAATTCACTTTTCAGTGAAGCATCCTCATCTGGCGTAGAAACCTCAATCTTATCTAAACTATTTCTCCCAAACAAATCTGTAACCGGTAGCGAGGGAAAGTCGAAATAACCGTCAGGGGAAGCATAGCCATAAGGACTAGAGGCAGATACAAAGGAGGAAGTGTTGTATACTACGCTCTCCGGACTTTCTCTTCCACTTACTAAATCAACTGACTCACTAGAACTTCCCCTTCTGTGTAAATGAGATGTATCAGTACCATTATTACTCCAATCACTGTGATGATTTTCAGTATTAGCATTATCATTATTATCTATAAAAGCATCTTCTCTGTTTTCATCTGTAGTAGCAACCTTTACTGCCTCATCTCTATAAGATTTCCGCATATCCATAACTTTAGATCCCACAACATAGGCAAGTGAACCAGTTCCCACACTTGAATGCATCGTCTGGCATTGCTTGAGCAAATCATTGTATCGCTTCCTGCGTGAAAATTCCAATAACGCTTGTAAGCTTTTTGATTAAACTTAACTTGCTATTAGCACTCTTTCTCACTCTAAGCTGTGATCAAACAGTCTAACCTTCGAGCTACCCTGAGTTGATTACGGTACTCAGAGGTGCTGCTCAACGCATAACAACCAAGGAGAAATTCCCAAACTTCAGCTCTAATAGATGGGTCGATTCCCTAATGAAAAACATCATACATTATACCACTGTACTGAAAGAATAATCAAAAGCGTTACAAGTTCTTCTACCAAAGTGAAAACATACCCCTAAAATAATTAATTTAAGCGCCTTCTGGAAACCAGAAACTCTTCCGTCGCTATCAAAAGACGCTTGCCACTTCTCTGGCTTAAGCATTTTGCCGATCTGTGCATTATACATAAACTTTAGTCATATGATTACATAACAAACCTTGGATTGACAAAAATGATTACTAATGCTGAATTTAAAAAGGGTTAAAGAGAAGATCTTACAGTTATAACAACCTGTATCCGTGACTGTGAAAGACAAGGCTCGCTCAAATCTCGAACCAAAGATCCAACTTTCTGCAAACTCACTACACCCGCTTTTCCACAGCTCCATTGTTTTCCTTCTCCACCAGAACACATCAGTCCTCACTTCCCAACTCTTCTACGACATTAACCAAAATTGACAACACCAAAATCAAAAGAATCTAAATCAATAAAGATCCTTTAGTATAACCAAATAACAAAAATCAGCCAGAAACTAAAGGGTACAGATCAAAATTTAACATTTTTTTCAGAAATCCAATAGAATCACAGATCTTACTGTAACCAAATTCACATTTTTCAGAAAATCCATTCAAAAACCTGCGTCCCTCATATCTATCCACAAACATGATACAGATTTCACGAATAAAAACATGGATCAGATCATTCGAATCAGTGAGATTGAATTGCATTTCATTCGAAATACGTAGACAAGTTTCAATAATAATCAATATACCCACAAAACAAAAATAAAAACAGAAACTTTCCTTAAGCATTACATATACATTTTCACGCTCAGATACATATCTTAATGTCGTTTGATCGATGCATAAAGCTAACCTGAAGGTCAATGGTCATCGAGAATTTTCTTCTCCGATCTCCATTTTTTCATCCACGCAAAGTTTTCTTCCTTTTTTTTTTTGTTCTTCTCGTCTCCCTCTCTCTCTCTCTCTTCTTTTCTGATGAACTGTTTATTTTCCTCGATCTGATTTTGTTTTATTTTAATTTTTACATGTTTTTTTTTCCTTCTATTTAGGCTGACGTTCTTAGTCAAAAAAAAAAACTTATTGAGAAAAATTAATAAGCTACATAATCTCAAAAATAAATTGAAGTGTGATATAATAATTGACATAGCCTTATAAGACCAATCGAAAAGTCGGTGCTTATAATTCATACAATTAATGGAGACAAAGAATAATACAATTACGTATAGTTTTGGTGTAATTATAAGAAGATTGTTTGTAATTTGGGTTGGTTTGATTCAACTTCGGTTTTGTGCAGTTTAATTTTCTTTTCTTTTTTGGATTCAGTTTGGTTTAGTTTAAAAATAACTTGAAAGTATTAAAACACTCATTTGATTTATATTATATAGTAAAAATTATATTGTTTTGTATCTGTATAGTTAAAATGTAAATTTAAAGAAATTATGGTTTATTGTACATTAAAATCAGTTTCCGTTTGGTTTTTATTTTTTTTGCCATCTTTCTCATTAAGGAAACATAAACAACAAAATTAAAACAAAAGCCCAACAAGGCAACAATATAAAACCCAAACCGAGCCCAATACCAATACAGTAAACTGTCGAGGAAGGAATAAGAAAGCCAGACGGCAGCAACAGAGCTCATCAATGCCATGTTCCATCGGACCAAAAACCAAGGAGCTGAGATCAATCCCAAGGTCAAGGAAAAAACTGTGTTCTCTTTCCCCTTGTTTACTGTCCTTTGTAATGTTGTGTTTTTGATGAGCTCGATCGTGTCATCTTCAGGTTGATGAGCTAAACGTTGAAGCGGAGACTCTAGCCCATTTGGAGTGTTTGCAGTTGTCTCCGTAAATAAGAGAGATTCTAGTTCGAGTCTTTTCTGCTTGTTTTTATCAATAATTTTCAAACCTTAGTTAAGTGAAAAGTGTGTTTTAAGGTAACGAGCTTAAATACAATTTTTGTAGACCACCCATAATAACTGAACTGTACAATTGGATTAACCAATACTAAACTAGAGAGATAATCTTTAGTAGTTTTCATGAATTGGTGATGAGTTTGTAGAGGGAGATTGAGATTTTGAAAGTGAAGCTAATTAAAAGTCTAGATTGAGATCTTGGAATCTATAATTACGTTCTTGTATTCGTGTATACAGATTCAAGAAAGAAGTGTACAGATTGTTTCATGAAAGTTTATAGTTGTTATGCAAATTCTACTGGTCCTCAACAATTATCATATCCTGCTATAATATCAGAAGACGCGATATATGCAGTCTTTGCCACTATACAGACTAGTCGTGCAAACTTTCATAAAGTTTAAATGCAGTTTGAGGCAAAATCGATATGGACTAACCAGTACTTGTTCCTTCGTAGTTCGTAGTGACCTTTATTAGTTACCAAAACTTCTTATAATTCAACCACTAATCCATCATATAGCTTGGTTTAAAAAAAAGAAATTACTTTGTGAATCTTAATGGATTAAAAATTAGAATGCAATCACTGCATATTTAGATTTGTGTGTCCTCCAGATGTTTCTGATCGTCTAGTGCAGTTCTACAGTTGTTTATTTTGTCATCTTAGTATCCTACATTATATTACATAGTAGCATTTTTATAACAATTAAGTAGATATTTCACAATCATACGTCATATACTAATATTAAAATGTCGAAACATATAAAGATTGATTACAACAAATAGAGAGACAGGCAAAGTCCTACAAGCCTAGCTGTATATTGTTGAAGATTCCACGCTTAGAGAATCTTGAAAGAGAATTCGAATCTCGAAAGTAGAATCTAATCGGACGGCCAAGATTCACCGTATATCAAGCTTTCGTCATTAATATATGTGGAGAATATGTAAGGTTAGAGGAAGTGGGTCATTCGTGACATCATTAGAACAATATAATATACTTTAGACATGGATATTAACGTGCAATAATGGTTTTCAGGCCAAGCAAATGATACAAAAGTGGGTCCTATGCATCTCTTGTCGATCTCCTAAAACTAAAATAAGATTAAGGAAATGATTGTTTATTTCTTAGTGTTCTCGTTCTGAGGGCTTTATACAATCGGTTTTACTTTGGAGTTTGGATGGATAGTTTCTACGTTAACATCGATGTGAGTATGTGAGTAGCAATTGATGACTGTATTATTGGTTTTTCTGACAAAAAAAATTAGTTTAAGGTCTGCAACAAATATTCATTCTAGAATGATAAAATCTAGATAGCTAATTCTTTTTCGAGAACATATATTCGAACTAATATCTTAATGTTTTACTTATACTATTTGTATTTTGGATAAGTTTTAATCATGCATACAAAATAATAGTATTATTTATATAGTTTTATACGTATCTTATTGCCACTCGAAGACAATTAAGCTTCATGTCTTGCCATGCTTTTAGTTTGTGGATATTTGTTTGATGCGTTTGTCATAAATATTTTGTTTGATGGTTATAGAATAAGATGTGTGAGTAGAATCCAAAGCAAGTTGGATCCAAGCTCTTAATAGCTTAATTAATAAGATAGAAATATAAAATGGAAAACAAAATAGCTCATTATAACTTTATTTACATACAAAAAAGCAAAATAATTATTGTTATTTCGGTTTCTATATATGATTTTTTTATTGAATTATGGCTGTATAACTATTTTATGATCGTCTTGAGCATTAAAAAAAAACTATTTTATGATTGTTTATTTACATTTTGTCAACCAAAACCCCAAATGTTCCCTCTATATATATATATATATAAGAAATTCTGAATTTCTTAACAAAAATCACACCAAGTGGAGGTTGGTGTGCTAAGAATCAATAACTACGATTAGTAATACAATATAATACTGGAACCCAAATTAAAATTCTCTTTTTCATTTGTACTTTGATACTTTCTCGTCAATACGATGAATTACATGTATGCATACGTATTAGTAGTATAATTAGCAGTAATGTCGGTTTTGTAAAACATACACTGACAAATGGAAGATACCGTGTCCAAGGATTCTCAAATTGCAATATTATATTTTTATATTCGGATAAAAAATATCAATATCCCAGTTACCATCACGTCGTCACACGTGGATGACTCAAAACATAAAACGCATCGTTTTCTGCTTACGCAAGAAGAACACAAAGCTCTCTGAAAGAGGAGAAGAAAAAGACGATTCCATCTGTTTTCTTAAGGAAACTTCTTCCGTTGCAAAAGCTTACGAAGTCCTCCATTAATGGAAGCGGCCTTATTTCACTCTTGCTGATGTAGTAGCTTCCATAAGCTTCTTAAAGTGTAAGCTGCGTAATTTCTGTTATTGGAAACAAATCGAACCTTCTACTTTCAGCTTAAAGCCCAAAGTCTCCTTTTTTACTCTCTATCTCTCTCTCTCTACCGCAATTTCTCTCTGGGAAAACCACTCGTGTAGTTTTTTGTCTCTGTTTTGAACTTTTTTAAGTCTAAAAATGACAACTTTAGTCGTCTCTTTTGTTTATTAGGCTGAGATGTTCGGGAATTGCATTTTGTAAGTTTTGGGTTTTGTTGGAACTTTTTGCAATTCAGTGAGAGATGTGCGTGTTGTTTGCTGCAGAAATGTGCTGCTGGTTTCGCATTTGTTGAATTTTGGGCTTTCTGTCTTATTTTGTGCGGTGATATTTGTCCTCTTTGAATAAAGTTTTCCCCTTTTTAAAAAAAAGTTTGCGTTTAGAGCTAAGTTTATGTTTTTTGTAATCTTATTGAGAAAGTTCATGAACTGATATCGTGACGTCTTCTATGTTGTAGGTTACTGGTGGAGGTTTGATTCATTAAATTTTGCTACGTTGTGGGATCTTCAAGAAGAATCCTTTGTATGTAAGATTCCGTTTGAAGATTCTGTCTTTTAATTTGTTAGTAATGTTTAGTTTGTTATTCAACTTGATGTGTCTTATTTTTCATGCTCTAGCAGTTTAAATCTGTCATCGAAGATATGGAAAACCCTTTTGCTTCTAGAGAAAAGGGGTTTGGTAATTATTCAGATTTTCCAACAGAACAAATGGATGGTTTAAGCTCAAACTTTGGTTCTGGCGTTAGGAATTTGATCTCTGATGATATGTTCAACCCTTCCTCCGAGCTTATGAATTTCGACTCTTTGGCCGCATGGTGTAACAGCCCTTCCGCTACTGATATATTGTTCGCCCAATATGGTCTGTCGAACTCCCAACCTATGCCTTTTGGAGCTTTCACTTCATTTCATGTAGCTGACCCGAAGGCTACCAGTCTCACTCGTTCGTTCTATGATTTGGAAAGCTCTTACTATGGTGAAGAAAGATCGTCAGCACAGGAAATGAATTCTCAGTTTCATCGCTCTTCAGATAGCGATGAGTTAAGTGGTAAACGACGCAAGGTTGTTAATCAGAAGATTGGTTTTCCTAACGTACTCAACTGTACTATTCCCAGGTCTTTGAGCCACTCATTAGATGAGAAGATGCTTAAGGCATTAAGCTTATTTATGGAGTCCTCAGGTTCAGGTGAGGGCATTTTAGCGCAAGTTTGGACCCCTATCAAGACAGGAGATCAGTACTTGCTCAGTACTTGTGATCAGGCCTATTTGCTTGATCCGAGGTTTTCTCAGTACCGTGAAGTGTCAAGGAGATTTACGTTTGCTGCTGAAGCAAATCAATGTTCTTTTCCGGGTCTTCCTGGCCGAGTCTTTATCTCGGGAGTACCTGAATGGACATCAAACGTTATGTATTACAAGACCGATGAGTATTTGCGCATGAAGCATGCAATTGACAATGAAGTCCGTGGTTCCATTGCAATACCTATCCTTGAAGCTTCTGGGACATCTTGTTGTGCTGTCATGGAACTCGTTACATCCAAGGAAAAACCTAATTTTGATATGGAGATGGACTCTGTTTGCCGTGCTCTCCAGGTTGATACACTTTTCTCTCCCTCTCTCTCTTTCTGCTTTGTTCTATTTTTTTGCTTATATGTATGTTTGCGTGTATTACTATCGCCAGCAAGATTGCTATAGTATTTCATTAGTTGGTTATTCAAACTTTTTCAAAGTAGAAAATTGAAGGTCTTCTTTACTCTGAAGTCTAAAGTTTTTCTGCGGTTATTTCATTCTCCCACAGAACATTTTTTTTATCACGTTCAACACATGTTGATTCTAGGTCCTTCCAAACATTCTAGGCAAAACCATTGAACATAGAGAACTTGTGTCAATTTTATCTTGAACAATCTGGATTTTGATGTTTTTTGCAGCAGCAATTGTATATATATAAACAACTTTTAAATCTTATGCAAGATTGATTTAGGGTATGAGAATCTTTGTTGGCTTAAGACCTGCCTGAGTCCTCTGCCTTTGTCAATGAAAGCTTCCAGGGCAGCTCTGGAGACAGTTTGTTGTGGTTGCAACCTGAGGTTACAAAACGCAGTTATTGTATACCAAAAGTGTTAAAAAAAAAGATAGTATAAAATAGTATAGGGTCTGAGAGATTCATGTTTTCCTCTTCTTTTTCAGGCTGTAAACTTACGGACAGCAGCCATTCCTCGTCCTCAGGTACCATCTGAATTAGAAAAAAACTATCTACAAACCATTGTTTCTCGTTACGTTTTATACCTCAATAATTTTGTATTCGTGTTTTCTAGTATCTTTCAAGTAGTCAAAGAGATGCCTTAGCTGAAATACAAGATGTTCTTCGAACAGTATGTCATGCACACAAGTTGCCCTTAGCTCTTGCCTGGATTCCTTGTAGAAAGGATCAATCTATAAGGGTTTCTGGACAAAAATCTGGTGAAAATTGTATACTTTGCATAGAGGAGACAGCTTGTTATGTGAACGATATGGAGATGGAAGGCTTTGTGCACGCATGTTTGGAGCATTGTCTAAGAGAAAAAGAAGGAATTGTTGGTAAAGCTTTCATATCCAACCAGCCGTTCTTTTCTTCTGATGTGAAGGCATATGACATCAGTGAATACCCTATTGTTCAGCATGCTCGAAAGTACGGTCTGAATGCTGCTGTCGCTATAAAACTGAGGAGCACTTACACTGGTGAAGATGATTACATACTTGAACTGTTCTTGCCTGTAAGTATGAAAGGAAGCTTGGAACAACAACTTCTATTAGACAGCCTTTCGGGTACAATGCAGAGAATTTGTCGAACTTTGAGAACTGTTTCAGAAGTGGGGTCAACTAAAAAAGAAGGGACTAAACCTGGATTTCGGAGTAGTGATATGTCTAATTTCCCGCAGACAACGTCTTCAGAAAATTTTCAGACAATATCATTGGATTCCGAGTTTAACTCTACTAGAAGCATGTTTTCGGGTATGTCCTCTGATAAAGAAAACAGTATCACAGTATCTCAAGGCACTTTGGAGCAGGTATGTGATTTATGCAATTTGGTTATTCTGTAAATTTTGTGAAACAGTTCGTTAAACTGAACACTGATATTTTTCCTTACAACTTTTCATAGGATGTGAGCAAAGCAAGAACACCAGAGAAGAAGAAAAGCACTACAGAGAAAAATGTGAGCTTAAGCGCTCTCCAACAACACTTCTCTGGGAGTCTAAAGGATGCTGCAAAAAGCCTTGGTGGTGAGACTTCCGCATATTTCCAAGCATGGGTTTATTTTTGTTAGCACACAAACTATCTGACCCTCGACTTGGATTTTCTTCTGCAGTTTGTCCAACTACATTGAAACGGATATGCAGGCAACATGGGATCATGAGGTGGCCATCTCGTAAGATTAACAAAGTGAACAGGTCACTAAGGAAAATACAGACGGTACTGGACTCGGTCCAAGGTGTAGAAGGAGGACTAAAGTTCGACTCAGCAACTGGCGAATTCATTGCAGTTAGACCTTTTATTCAAGAAATTGATACCCAAAAGGGTCTGTCGTCTCTTGATAATGATGCACATGCAAGAAGAAGTCAGGAGGATATGCCTGACGATACTTCATTCAAGCTCCAGGAAGCTAAATCTGTCGACAATGCCATTAAGTTAGAGGAGGATACAACCATGAATCAAGCAAGACCAGGTAAGAACTTCTCTATCCATAAACCATAGATGGAGCGATTAGAATCTTAATCCATTTTCAGTTTTTGCAGGATCATTCATGGAGGTTAATGCTAGTGGTCAGCCATGGGCTTGGATGGCCAAAGAGTCTGGCTTGAATGGCAGTGAAGGAATAAAGAGCGTTTGCAACTTAAGCTCTGTGGAAATTTCAGATGGAATGGATCCAACAATCCGATGCAGTGGCAGTATTGTTGAACCTAACCAATCCATGTCATGCAGCATATCAGATTCATCAAATGGCTCAGGCGCAGTTCTGCGTGGAAGCTCATCTACTTCCATGGAAGATTGGAACCAAATGAGAACCCACAACAGTAATAGCAGCGAGAGTGGATCAACAACGCTGATCGTAAAGGCCAGTTATAGAGAAGACACTGTACGTTTCAAGTTCGAGCCATCAGTTGGGTGTCCTCAGCTCTACAAAGAAGTTGGAAAACGTTTTAAACTGCAGGACGGGTCGTTTCAGCTGAAGTACTTGGATGATGAAGAAGAATGGGTGATGCTGGTTACAGATTCTGATCTCCAAGAATGTTTGGAGATATTACATGGTATGGGAAAACACTCGGTGAAGTTTCTCGTTCGTGATTTGTCTGCCCCTCTAGGTAGTTCTGGTGGCAGTAATGGTTATCTTGGAACAGGCTTATGACGTCGTAAGACATAGACACACACAGTTATGTATTCCCAGTGAAAGAATGTTGTTTATTTCTCTAGATATTAGTATGCTTATAAATAGGCATGAAGGAGAAAGACAATTTTGGTATAGTGGAGTTCAGCAGAAAATGTATATGTTTTTTCGTTTTATATGAATCAGAGAATAAAAGTTGGATGTTATATCTACGTTGCTAATGTTGTACCTGCTCACCCATCTTTCATATAAGAAAAGAGAACACTTTTAGTTATCCCTGTGATGCAGAATCGTATTCTTTGTTATCTCTCCATTCCTGTGGAAACCAACAAAGTCAACTAAATTTCGGTTTAATTGGTTGGTTTTTAAGTCAACGAGGACTTGATTTTAGTTGGGCTTGGGCCTATAATTGTGTTCATCATTGGGTTTTTTCCCCCTTATCAGTTTAACGTCCATATCCATATCTTTTTCTTTTTTTAACGGCAAAGTTCATATCCATATCTTATGATGTGCCTAAAAGAGGGAGAAGATGCGAAGACAGAATTTTCATATTTGAAAGGGTTCGATATCGATATTGGGAAACGAATCAAGGTCAAAAAACTCAGTCTAATAGTTGAAATTTAAAAATTTTATTAATTCAATCCGATTGGTTTCGTTTTGTTATGGTTCGGTTCTATATCATCAAACCAATCGGTTTGGTCCTAAAGATAATTATAAATATTCACCAACACCAGTGTTAAACACATATCAACAAACCTAAAGTTAGATAAACAAAGAGAAAATGGCAAAGGCTATCGTTTCCATCTTCGTTGTCTTTTTCATCTTCTTCTTAGTCATTTCCGGTAAGCAAACTTACTCTCCGTTTCTTGACATATTTGTTTATAACTTAAAATTTACCCTTATGTTCTGGCTACAAATCTCTTTGACCATAGCAAAATCATGATATGATCATTCTATCTTTTCTTAATTTTGTTTATAACAGATGTGCCGGAGATAGAAGCGCAAGGTAACGAGTGCTTGAAAGAATACGGAGGTGATGTTGGTTTCGGCTTTTGTGCGCCTCGGATATTTCCGACGATTTGTTACACAAGATGCCGTGAGAACAAGGGAGCTAAAGGTGGAAGATGCCGTTGGGGACAGGGCAGTAACGTCAAATGCTTATGCGACTTCTGCGACGATACTCCACAGTAAAATCTAAAGCAATCGCTAATCAATGCACTAAGGCTGCCATAGACGCAATTATTATACACGTTGTCTTTACGTACATTCACAAGTTTTAGTCATGGTTTGTGTAATAAATGAATGTGAATGGTCTATCCAAGTGATGTAATGTGAAATCAGAAATAATGAAAGTGTGACTTTTGCTACTACAATCATGTTTTGGTAATACAATTTGACTAAGAAAGAAGAAACGTGCGAGTTTGGTTGCCTCATTGTTGTTGTGAATTTGGTATCCACATATTCTTATCTGTTTACTATGTGGAGAGCGTTCCGACTGTTTTGCGGCTAATCTAGCCGGTCAAAGACGAAGTCTGAATGTGATGAAATGTCAACATAAGATTTTAAATGAGCTCTGGATGTGACGTGTTTAATATTTTCACATGTACGGTTATTAGAGTAAATTATGATAGTTTTAAAATTTGGAAGCATAAAATTATGATGCTTAAGAAAATCATTATCTGTTATTCTATTTCTTTATTATATAATTTATTTTAAATAATATTAAAATGAAAAAATAATAATAGTTTTACAATATGATTTTAACAAAAATATACAATTAATAAGTCCTTTTTGGTAAGGACTCACATAAGTTTTTTGGTACTGCTCATATACATTGGAAAGTAGGATTTAGTATAAAAACTTTCTCATGCAATTATATAGAAATGTATATTAAAAAAAAAACAATTATTTCAGGTTTTTCATGAATCATGATTTATTTTACCACCGTGCTATTATATCAGGGATATAAAGAGGCAAGTGGTTACTTTTCTTATCAATACTGATCTCAACTCGTGACCCGTGGTTGTCATGATAATTTCTAGACCCAACGATAAAGATAAAATAGTAGCATCGCACCACAACAAGTGTTGAGCATGAGTCTATATATATACACATACGTTAACTCCAAAGTGAAACAAAGAGATTAGAAACTACGGAGAGAAAGAGAGAAGATATATAGCCATGGCAATGAAGTCAGTTTCTACCTTGGCCGTTTTTGCCATCCTCTTTTTGGTTATCGTTGGTAAATTAACTAACTTCATAGATATTTCTCACGTAGTTTTTAAAGTTTGCGTTTGTGTTTGAAGCATCCGGGGACTATTTTTCTCGGTGATCGCAGTCAAGTTTCATTATGTTTGATTTCTGTTTGCTTAATTCGTTTTATATGATAAACACAGAAATGCCAGAGATAAAAGCGCAAGGTAGCAAGTGTCTGAAAGAATATGGCGGTAATGTGGGTTTCAGCTATTGTGCGCCTAGGATATTTCCGTCATTCTGTTATCGGAACTGCCGTAAGAATAAGGGCGCGAAGGGAGGTAGATGCCGTTCGGGAGGGGCAGGAGCTGGTAGTATGATATGTTTATGCGACTACTGCAGCGACAAACCTTAAATCAGATCGTTAAACGTTTTAACCTCAAACGCATGAGTAGTTGCTATCTTGTACTATGTGTCATGGTTTGTAACTTTGTGTAGTAATAAAGGTGAATGGTCCACCAAGTAATAATGAATAAGTGAAATATTAAATAAAGAAACGTACGACTTTGTGTGTGTAATTTAAATTTGGCATACTTCAATTAGATGAGGGTAAGGGTGTGCGACTTATAGGCTTCGATCGGTAGTTCTGATTTAGTCACGAGTGGAAAATTTGGTCCATTTCAGTTTCCTTTATCTCCAACTCTAGCATGTATTGGGATTTAAAAACAAAGACGCTGGATTGTTGGACTATGCTTTTATGCAATTTTAAAAAGAAAAAACTATATACGTATTTCCGAAAACAATTTGTCACACTTTTTATGATCTCTAACAAGAATATAACAGATAAGTCTTAATATTCGGTTGGGTCATCTACATATCATATATAGCATGTCCGGTTTTAAGCCAATGTTGGAGGAGCTTAATCGGAGCAGATTTGATGTGTAACTGATTACTTTTATTTCTTATTAAATCTGCTTCAATAGGTTTATTTTGTCATCAACAAGTATATACCTGTACACTAAATTCTATTAAATCATTTTTATACTTTGGCATCTTATTTCTGATTTGCTATGAGTAAACAAGAGATTAGGGTAATTCATGTAGTTGCCTTGGACCGAGAATCGGAATATGTTTAGTCTCTTCTCCACCATCATGACTTGAACATGAAACTTTTTATTTTTTGTCAAAGCATGAAGTTTAAGATACAGTCTCTTTGGAAGTCTCCTAAGTGCATGACTACATATGTAACTAAATAGATTTTTTTCCTTAAAAAAACAAAATTGTCACGTTTTTCGTGATTTTACTATTCCATCGTAAGTGGTTACTTTTCTTAATCAGTGATGACAGCTAGAGTTGTGGTTCTCGTGATAAGTTTTTGTCCAAACGATAAAGATAAAAGCATATATATATAGCACCACAACAACTATAAAGTTAAATAGCAATTCATAACAAGAAGATTAGAGACTACAGAGACAGAGAAGATGGGCATGGCAATGAAGTCAGTTTCTAACTTCGCAATCTTTTTAATCCTCTTTTTGGTCACCTCTGGTAAATTTTAACTCCGTACTTCTCACATACTTATTAAAATTTGTGATTCATACGATCCATAGAGGATTTAATTATTTCTGTTGGTGATTGCTGCAAGTTTCTTTATATGTGAATTTTATTTGCCAAAACTAATTTATTTGTATATACATGATATGTGAGCAGAAATATCTGAGATAGAAGCGAAAGATAAGGAATGTCTAAAAGGATACATTGATGCGCCTTTAAGCTATTGTATGGCTAGGATTTATCCGTCGTTGTGTTATCGAAATTGTCGTTTTTACAAGGGCGCGAAAGGTGGAAAATGCGACGGTCTTAAGTGCTTCTGCGACTTCTGCAGCGACAAGCCTTTTTAGTCAGTTTCTGATGAGAAATGTTTGAATCTTGGCATGTATAATGGTTTGTGTAATGATTAAAGGTAAACGAACAAGTAATAGTCAATAAGTAAAATAAAAATTAAAAACGCTAGACTTTGATTGTGTTATCACTAAAATAAATGAAGATAAGTGGGACTTCGGTTGTGGATCACTCACGAGTGAACAAGAGATCTTGTATTTGGAAAAACTAGATAATTGATGGGAAGCTTCATAAAAATAATTATCTAAATAAATAAAATTTATAATATATCTCGTGAAGAACGAGAGAGAGATGGAGATATCTTCGAAACGAGTGAAGACAAATTTTATTATTTTGATTTTTTTGTTTGTTTAAAGAGAAGATATGATATGAGAGCATATTCCTTAGGCAAACTATGCTAGTTCCCAAATTCACCCACTACACAAACACAATGAGGTCTACTAGAAATATAATAGTTATGACAGCTAATGACTCGTGGTTCTCGTGGTTGTTGTCCTAACGATGAAGATATATAGCTTAGCACCACAACAAGTGTTGAGCATAAGTCCATATTTGTTAACTCCAACTCCAAAGTGATCAAAGAGAGAAAGAGATAGAGAATCGCCATGGCAAAGATGTCAGCACTTTCTATCTTCGCCATCTTTATCATCCTCGTTCTGGTTATCTTTGGTAAATTTATTTCTCACATATTTATTCAACTTTATGATTCACAGGATCCAAAGAGTATTTCTTTCGGTGATAGCAATAAGTTTCATTATATGTGATTTTTTATATGCTTAAATCTGTATGTACATATATTTGTGCAGAAATACCTGAGATAGAAGCACATGATAGCGAGTGTCTGAAAGAATATGGGGGTGATGTTGGGTTTGGCTTCTGTGCGCCTAAGATATTTCCGACGATTTGTTATAGAAATTGCCAAAAGGACAAGGGGGCTAATGGTGGAAAATGCCTCTGGGGAGAGGGCGGTAAAGTGAAATGCTTATGCGACTTCTGCAGCAATGAATCTTTTAATCAGTTTATAAGTCTTACTTGAAACTTGCATGTGTCGTCGTTTGTGTAATAAGCAAGGCTAATGATCCAAGAAATAATGTAACAATGAATAAGTAAAATAAAGAACCGCTAGGCTTTGCTAGTCTTACTACTATTATTAAATAAGGATACTTCAATCTCGTTAAGATCGATCTCGTAGAAGATCAATCCCTTTCTCTCTTTTAGCCATCTGAAAACAAATCAAGTACTGCAGATTTGATTTGACGGATAGAAGTATATAACGTTGTATTGATAAATGATAAACCCAAAACAACTAGGTATAATGCGATAATTTAAATAAACGTATAAACGACATATGAGTTTGTGATAAGTGTTGGATGAGCAACCAAAAATAAATCAAGATCCATTAAGAGATTTCATCGTAAAGATAAGTGTTTTTTTTTTTTTTTNATGCAATTTTATCTCTTACTATACATTACCTAAT